>Ga0255104_1000606_pt1 | contig 10239 bp, 10 predicted proteins | sample Law_Cont_RepC_0h_FD_188446 | JGI IMG/M metagenome (GOLD analysis project Ga0255104, IMG submission 188446) | Freshwater microbial communities from St. Lawrence River, New York, United States - Law_Cont_RepC_0h | ecosystem: Environmental > Aquatic > Freshwater > River | place: USA: New York... | reverse complement strand
GTTGCATAGCCCTCTCGTAAGGTATAAAGTCCAGCACCTGCATGGGTATCAATCAACATGAGTCCACCACCTTTCTCTTGCAGATAGCGAATACTATGGATTAATACGAGATGTTTTAAGACGTCCGCATGATTGCCAGCATGAAATGCATGGCGATAACTAAACATAGTTTTGGGGCTTGTTCTGTCGTAAGACAAATAAGACAAGCGTTATCAACACAATGACGCTACCTATGTATTGCAGTGCTTGGTTATGATGAAAATCCAACACGCGGGTTTGCAAAACATATAAGACACCAAAACCAGCCACTGCAATGACTCGTACAATTAAACTGGTAGGACTTAATTGGTGATCTTTGATTCTTAGTACCCAGCGACTTGCAATTAAGCCACACCAGATACCTAATGCTGAACCGACCAACACATCCCCCGGCCAATGGGCGCCAACGGCATTGCGAGAGATGCCTGTGAGAACTGCTAAGACAAATAAAACACTGAACAGGTTACGTTTGGGGTGAGGGGTAGAAAAGAACAACGCGCTTGCCACAGAAAATACAGTTAGGGTGTGCCCTGAAGGTAGGGCGTGATGCAACAAGGGATCGCCGAGTAAATAAAAACTATTTTCACTCAAGACTCCTGCAGGGCGGGGCAAGCCAATCAAGGGCTTTAGGGTGAGACTAATGAGTGCGGCAATTGCGCCGGATATTAAAGCTGCGCAGAGTTGTCTAGGCGCATAAAGCACTAACGGGAAGCACAGGGCAAAGATGCCCCAACCATTGCCTAAAAAGGTGAACCAAGCCCAAGCCCAATTAGGAAGAACTTGGGCTGCTTGATTGAGCCAAAGAAAGACCTCAACTTCTTTACCGCTCGCCAGTAAGATCAGCCAGAGACAAAGTGGGAAAAGGGGTACAGCCCAAGCGCGACCAAAGTTCATAGGTCAAGAGTCTTTATAAAGCCCGAGCGCGATCAGCTGCAGTGATCTGAACAGCGAGACGATCTAGGACATGAGAGACCGAAATAGCTTTCATGCAAATATTGTTTTGGCAAGGGGTCTTGCGATGGTTACCAGCGCTTACGCAGGGCGAGCAGGCTAGTTGGGCAGTAATCGGAATCGATTTACCAAGTGAGCCATACAAAGCAGGGGTCTCAGGACCAAATAGAACGACAGTATGCAAATCAGTGACGGACGAGAAGTGACCAGGACCTGAGTCATTGGTCACCATTGCGTGTGACAGTGTATAGAGAGCCGGCAGCTCCGAGAAGCGCACGTGACCTGCAAAATTGATGGCATGTTTTACTTTGGCTGCCAAGCGCACACCTTCTACATAAGTATGCTCAGCCGGTGAACCCGTGATTAGGATGAGATCCTCTGGCCAGCGCTGATGTGTTGCGGTAATTAGCTCTGAAAATCGTTCTGGTGCCCAACGGCGTTGAGGAAGCAAATCACTCGCATTAGGATTAATTAAGATAATCCGTTGCTGTCCATGCTTAAATGGGATCATGGCTTGTTGGGCCAGGTTCTCGATGCGCAGTTGCAGATATTGTTTGACCATCGGATCAATCACAGCATGAGCAAGCTGAATCTCTTGATCGGAAATTGTAATTTTGCTAAAGGGCTGTTCCTCCTCTTTCGCAAAAGCGGCATGTACGAGCGATATAAAGTTCTTCGCAATATGAATATGCGGGTTGTAATGCACTTTGCGCGTTAGCATCGTGCCACGCCACAATCCTTCTCCATGGAAAATATGGTAGCCAACACGACGTCTTGCACCACACAATCCAGTTAGTAGGGCAGTAAAGCGGGAGAACAGTTCTAGATCAATCACTGTATCAATCCGATAAAAACGCGCCTTCACTAAGAAACGTAAAGTATCGAACGCTAACTTCCACAAGCTAGAGGAATCAATCGTAAAAATATGGTTAGGATGAACGGTATTCAATAAACCCAGACTGGCAGCATTACTCTTGAATATTAGGAAGTAAATGTCGGCCCCATTTGCTTGGGCTTTGCGCATCGCTGGATCAACAAGAATGGCACTACCCATTTCAGAGAGCTCAATGAAGAGGAGTCTCTTGGGTTCGGTCGACCGAGCAAATGGCTTAGAAAGTAGATCAAGTAAAGCAACAATTGGGCTAGCGATGGCGCAAAGTGGCACCCCAACCCAGTGATCAATGGTACGCATTGCATTGACGCTAATTGCCATTCTGCTTTTATCCTTTGTGACCTAGGCTCTATTTTATGCCCACGACCATTTAACTTCGTTTTAGCAATTTATACGCGCCAGGCAAGACGCACAATAAGGTAATCGCGCCGTAGCTAATCGATCCTAAAACCGTGAGTGAGGGATTAACTCCCCAAAGGGCTAGGACAGAGGCTAGGGTCGCTTCACGCAAGCCCCAGCCGGAGATGCTAATTGGCAGCATGAGCAAAAGACTTAAAGCGGGAAGACCAATCATCAGGGCCTCTGTGGGTACATCGGCACCATACGCTTTGAGACAAAACCCTAGAGCCAAAATATTGAAGCAATGGATCGATACAGCAAATATGCCTTGCGCAATATTGTTGGGCCATGCAAAGGCAAGACGAATTCCCGAAAGCGCGGGCTGCAGATCAAAACGCCCTAGAAGTTTTTGAGTCCAATACAGCAGGGGTTGGTAGCTTAGAGCAAAAGCAAGGAGAGCACCAATCCCCAGCATGCCAACCAACACGACATACCCCAACTCAATACCCCAAGCACCGAGGGTAGCTCCACCAAGTACAAGACCGATACCGCCTAAGATATTGTTGCCCATGAGACCAACAACTCGATCCAATAGCGTCATGGAAAATCCCAAACGCAATTTAGGACTTTGCTGCTTGAGATCATCCGCATGGCTCAGTTCTTCAGCCAGCTCTTTTTGATGACTCAATTGCCCACTCCGAGTGAGATGGGTTCCAGCGATGGCGCGATAACTGTCGCCCCCAAGAGTGCTAGGCAGGCCTTGATTAATGAGACCCCCTGAAAAATATAGCGCGACATATCCCATCAGGCTTCCTTGAAAGCCGGCTCGTTGCATAAATAAACCCCAGCGTAGACCTCCGCAGATAAAGGCAGCAGTAATGCAAAGACCCCCTGCCACTAACCACTGGGCTTGTAGTTGTAACTCGGATTCAATTAGGGCTTGCCAATCAATACCGCTCGTGGCCTTCCATAGCAAGACAATCGAGAGAACAATCCGAATCGTGGGCCAGCTGCGCTTAAGTACTACTTTCCATTGAGAGCTCATGGACGTAAGGATAATGCTTCGCGTTGTGGTTTTGCCTTTCCACCCCAGCCTTGACAATAACTGAGTTCAAATTGGCTCAAAGCGTGTCCCAAATGAGCGATTCGAAGACGGTCTAGTGGGCGACAGGTTCTAAATTGACCCTCGCCCACTGGAAGCTTGAAGGACATCTCGGACCAATTCAGGAGGATGATATTCGAACCCTCAGGAAGCGTGCCAAACCATAAATCAAACTGATCTTGCCGATCATCTAAGACAAAAATGGGCGTCGGCTTGGCATACCAAGCAACCCGACTTGCCAATGTCCAGTTCTGCACCGCAATCCCGCTCGCTTTTAGTTCATTGACCAAAAGATTAGCGCGGGTGGATGCAGAACGCCAGCCATATAAATCGGCCAAGGGATTTGTCTTGAACTGACTCGCAATCGGATAGCCTGCGGTCATCACCAAGGTTAGCCCACTGACGACGAGAGTGCCTTGGACTGCTAAACAAAGAGTGATTAACCAGTGTTTACCACTTTGCCACCATTGGGCAAGGCCCACACCCGCAATCGGAGCCAAACAGAACCATGCAGGCGAGGTCCAGTGCGGTAGGCCACCGCCACCTGATAAAGCGGCGAAGACACTAAATGGCAGAATAAAGAACACCAGCAAGATGCTAACGAATGGGCGCTTTGCAAAACCCACCATGCGTGAGTAAGCCCATAAACCGAGGATCGGTAAAAAACCAAACACCACAAGTTGTATGCCTAAAAAAGCTGCAAGGCGGCGCCATAGCCAATCCCCACCGCTGCCATGATCGATCTGATATTTAAATGAGATCCAATCGTATTGAGCATTCCAGAGCAACACAGGGCTAATAAGCAGAAGTGCGATTGCAATAGCAATATAAAAACCCGATTGCCTTAAAAAAGTAAAACGAGGAACGCTAAGACATGCAATAGCAAAGGCAAGGGCATACAAGATAGCGGTGTACTTGCTAAGACCGGCCAAGCCAAATAGCAAACCCAAACCAATCCATTGATAAAAACTGAGTTGCCCATCTTGCTTTAGCCATTGCAGCGACATCCAGAGAATGCCAAGACTTAGAGGTGTCAATAAAGAGTCGGGCACCAAACCAACCGCAAGGACATGCGGAAGTGGCGCAAAAACGATTATGGCAACTGCAGCAAGTCCTGCATACGATGGATTATTGGGCGTGGGTGCTTTAATAAACAGAGAGCGATGAGTGCAGTACTCATCGAGCTGGTCTGCAATGTGATACACCAAGAAACAAGAAATAATCCATAGGGTGATTGGAATGAGACGTAAAATTCCATCAGGCGCATTAATAGCCACTAGAGGCCATTGAATCCAGCCCACTAAGGGAGGGTGATCAAAATAACTCCAAGCTAGATGGTTAGCATAGAGTGCATAGTGGGCTTCATCAACAGATAACTCCGTACTAAATCCCATGACCAAATGAATGGCAGTACCCAGGAATACCAAAAGAAGGGACCAAGCAAACGGCGACTGCTTAGATACGTTAGCGGACATGAAAAGAGGATCGCCTCAGACGTCGTTGGCTAAATACAACTGATAGAGAGCGTGATAGCCATCCCGACCCATATCCTGATCAAGCATCAATTGGTATAAGCGCTTTGCCTGTGTAAGCCCAGGTAACTTGAGACCCATTTCTTCTGCAGAGTCAATAGCAAGACCAATATCTTTCACAAAATGTTCTGCCATAAAGCCTGGTGCAAAGTCTCCCTTGATCATGCGGGGACCTTGAACATTAAGCTGTGTGCCGCCAGCAGCGCCACTGCCAATCACTTTTAATACCGCAGTGGCATCTAAGCCCGACTCTTGGGCATACCGAATCCCCTCGCATACCCCCATGATGGTAGAAGCAATCACAATTTGATTGCAGAGCTTGGCATGCTGACCAGAGCCTGCTGGACCAAGAAGAGCAATGTTATTGCCCATGCACTCTAATGCTGGAAGTGCGCGCTCAAACGCTTTTGTATTACCGCCCACCATAATTGACAGTCGGGCATCGCGCGCGCCGATGTCACCTCCCGATACAGGCGCATCCAGAACGTCAATTTGTTTAGCAAGCCCCTCTTTAGCGATGCGGGTTGCAAGAGTTGGGCTAGAGGTGGTCATATCAATTGCAATCGAACCTGACAGGGCGCCCATCAAAATACCTTCTTTTCCCAGATAGACCTCTTCTACATCTTTGGGGTAACCAATGATGGTGATAATGATGTCTGAATGTGCCGCGACCTCCCGCGGAGAGGAATGCCAAACTGCGCCTTGCTCAATGAGAGGAATTGTTTTCTCTTTAGAACGATTGAACACGTTCACGGGATATCCTGCTTTCAGAATATGAAGAGCCATGCTCTTACCCATAATGCCGGTACCAATAAAGCCAATGGTAGGAAGTGTTTTTGTATTCATCGTTCTATTTTAGAGGGGCTTAGAAACCGCCTGTTTACGTTGCATACCGAGCCAAATTAAGGCCAGCACAATAATGCTCATGGGAATAATGGAACCTAAATTGAGCAAGGTCCAGCCTTGGGTGGTCACCAAGACGCCGGAGCTTAAAGCAGAGAGTGCGGTGGCTAAAAATACAAAGAAATTAATGGCCCCTTGTGCTTTATCACGTTCAGCAGGTCGATAAGATTCGAGGGCTAACGCAGTACTGCTAGTAAACAAAAAGTTCCAGCCTACTCCGAGCAGAAAAAGAGCCACTAGAAAGTGAGTAAAGCTTACACCAGAGAGAGCAATCATGACGCAAATCAGATTAAGAGCAGCGCCAAGTCGTAAGACCCACATGACCCCAATCCGTTTAATCAAGTTGCCAGTAAAAAAACCGGGTGCAAACATACCGATTACATGCCATTCCAAGACCCAAGCAGTTTTATCAAAACTAAATCCACACACCTCCATGGCTAGTGGTGTGGCTGCCATTAGCAAGTTCATCACGCCGTAGGCTAATGCGGCCGTGAGGGTGCAGACAATAAAAAGTGGTTGGCGCATGATCTCGGACAGAGGACGGCCTGGTTCCTGATGTTGCTCGGGAGTTTTTTCTTGAAACTGTATTTGAGAGATGACCCACAGGGCAATCACAGAAACTACTGCTAGGGTGATGTATGCGCCAGCAAATGGCTGCATAAACCAATCGCGTGTCCAGTTCGCCATATTGGGCCCTAAGACCGCTCCCAAGATACCGCCTGCAAGCACCCAGGAGATGGCCTTTTCCTTTGCGGTTTTATCAGCAAGCTCTGCAGCGGCAAAACGATAGAGTTGGGCATTGGCGTTATAAAACCCTGCGATGACCGTTCCCAAATTAAGCAACCAAAAGTATTTCTCGAGCGTGGCATAAGTGCAGAGTAAGGATGCAAAGAAGGCAACAATGAGTGCAATTTGAAAGGAGCGTTTACGACCCAGTTGCTTTTGAATTCTGGCAACGATGGTGGTTGCCATAGCGCTACCGACCACATAGCCCATCACTGGCAGAGTCGCCATCCATGGGGCTGGGGCTAGAGCAAAGCCCACTAAGCCATTAATGGCAATAAAGGTGACATTATTGGTTAAATACAGACCTTGGGCTAAGGTCAAAAACCACAAGTTTTTATTCATATGCAAGACAGGCAAAGCTCTACGATAATGCATTAGCTTATGCGCCGATATTTCAATCTCATTCTGATGGGGGCTGTAATTACTGGTCTTGTGGCCTGCGCTAGCTATTCCGAGCATGAGGATCACGCAGAGGTCAAAAGGCTTGATCCACTTGTTCCGCGCGAAGAGCCACAAAAGTTCTCAGTGCAAGAAGATGGCGCTTTACCTAAGGGGTGGAGTTTTTATCGGGTTGCGCCCTATAAAAAGAATACTGCATATCGACTCCAGAACTATCAAGGTCGAACCGTTCTGAAAGCAGAATCCAATCAATCTGCCTCCGGTTTGGCAGTCCAACTCAAGCCACGTTCATCTCAGCACCTCTGGCTGAAATGGGAATGGAAGGCACTATCACATCTTGATCGAGCGGATAACCTTGACAAATATGCTGACGATGCGCCACTCCGCGTCATGGTAGCGTTTGATGGTGATCGCTCAAAACTATCAATGAAAGACAGAATGGTTGCTGAGATGGCACACATTGTGAGCGGTCAAGAAATGCCTTATGCCACCTTAATGTATGTTTGGTCCCCCAAAGGGCAGTTGGAGCAAATCAAGAACAATCCTTACACGGAGAGGGTCAAGCTGATCGCTGTTGATACTGGTAAAGAGAAGCTAGGTCAATGGCGCATGCATCAACGCGACCTCACCGCGGATTACATTAAGGCCTATGGCTACGCACCTGGCAACTTAATCGGGATTGCTTTAATGACTGACACAGACAATACGAAATCACAGACCAAGGCGTATTACGGCGATATTGAACTCGTATACAGAAAATACCGCTAATTAGCTCATCCAACCAAGATCTTTCTGGAGGACTTTGGGAAAAATTAGGCCAATCCAGTTATGATAGTTGGCTAACCCCTATATATCGCAAGGCTTATTGAGGAGACAGAAGTGTCGGTCAGTATTGAATCAGTGCAACAGGCACTTAAGTCTGTAAAAGATCCCAACACCCAGATTGACTTTGTCAGCGCTAAGTCAGCACGCAATATCAAAGTGCATGAGGGTGATGTATCGCTGGATATCCTATTAGGCTACCCTGCTAAGAGCCAAATTGATCTCATTCGTAAATTAGTGGTTACCGCAATCCGTGAGTTACCCGGTGTTAAGAACGTGAGCGTCGCGATTACAACTGACATCGTTGCCCACTCGGTCCAGCGTGGCGTCAAACTGTTACCGGGTGTCAAAAATATCATTGCAGTTGCCAGCGGCAAGGGTGGCGTGGGTAAATCAACCACCGCAGTTAATTTGGCATTAGCGTTGGCTGCCGAAGGTGCACAAGTTGGTATTTTGGATGCCGATATTTATGGCCCCAGCCAACCGATGATGCTGGGTATCACAGGTCGCCCAGAGTCTTTGGCCGAGAACACCATTGAGCCGATGGAGGGACATGGGATTCAGGCGAGCTCAATTGGATTTTTAATCGAGGCAGACAATCCGATGGTTTGGCGTGGCCCGATGGTGACCTCCGCCTTAGAACAATTACTGCGGCAAACTCGTTGGCGCGATTTGGATTATTTGATTGTCGATATGCCACCGGGTACAGGCGATATTCAGCTAACCCTGTCGCAAAAAGTGCCAGTGACTGGATCTGTGATTGTGACCACTCCGCAAGATATAGCTCTGCTAGATGCCCGTAAGGGTTTGAAGATGTTTGAGAAGGTCGGCATCCCCATCATCGGCATTATTGAAAACATGAGCACCTATGTTTGTCCGAAGTGCAATCATGAAGAGCATATTTTTGGTGAAGGCGGTGGCAAAAAGATGTGCCAAGATTATGGTGTTGACTTCCTAGGCGCATTGCCACTGAACTTATCGATTCGGGAGCAGGCCGATTCAGGCAGGCCAACGGTTGTAGCAGATCCCGATGGTGCAATCAGCGCCATCTACAAAGGGATTGCGCGGCAAGTGGCGATTCGGGTTGCCAACCTGGCCAAAGATATGAGTAGCAAGTTCCCCAGTATCGTTGTGCAAAAAACTTAGGAATAAGCTCATCATGCGTTTTGCCATCGTTATCCGCAAACAAAAGATTGATAATCCATGGCAGAACTATCGCTGGAAACCCATTGAGGTGATTCCTGATATCGGTCAGTTTGGTAAAAGCCTAGAACTTGCTGGTACCGAGCAAAATCGTAAAGTCGTAGGCCGCTTTCTTGAAAGAGATGATGAAGGCGAGTCTTGGTTGTTTGCGGGCTTTGATTTTAAGTTCTTTGCCGATGAGGCAGAGGGCTATTTTCTAAATATCACCGCACCCGAGCCTTGTTGGTTTGTGATGTGGCGTCTGGAAGTGGATTATCAAGACTACTTGGAACCAAATTCAATGGCATCTGTGATGAATGAAGATGGTACGGGCATTGCAGTACCACATCGTTTGATGCTGAGTTATAACGAAGCATCTCGTTTAATTGATGGTGGCGAGTCGGTCGATACGGCACCATTGCAAGCAGAGATGAAGTCTTACTTAGCGGAATATGTGTCTACAAATTACAAACCGGAACCTAAGAAACGCGCTAAGCCAGCATCATTTAAAGGCGCAAACCGTCCTGCAGAGCCCCAATGACCCAATCTAACTTTTTTAATCGGTGGGCCCGCAAGAAAGCAGGGGTTATTGAAGAACCTCTTAAGAATGAGCCTCCACAGACCGTCCCCAATCGCGAAGATAGAGCCGCCCAGTCAGATTCTCAGTCTGACACGTCTCAGGCCTCACCCCAAAAGTCATCTGATGGTTTAACCGCTCCGCCAGAAGTGCCACCACTCACTATGGAAGATGTTGAGAAGATTGATATTAAAGCAGCTGATTTTTCAGCCTTCATGCGAGCCGATGTTGACCCAGCAGTCCAACAGGCTGCCATGAAAAAAATGTTTCGTGATCCCCACTTCAATGTGATGGACGGGCTGGATATTTATATTGATGATTATTCCAAACCTGATCCTATTCCAATGGAGATGCTCAAACGGATGGCGCAATCGGATATGTTGGGTATTTTTAAGACCACCGATGAGCTCTACCCAGAGTTTAAGGATGCCCAAAAAGATTTGGCTGCAGATGCGAATCCGCAACTCGAGACAGATGACAAAGAGGCCTTAGCAGCGCCCTCGCCCAATGACAATGTGACCGTTAATCCAAACCCTCGTCACGCTTATCGGCGGATGGATATAGAATTTAACGATTCTGACCAAACCCAAAACGAAAACCAGCAAACTGGAGAGAGACAAATTAAGCCTGATGCCAGTACTTAGTACTGTAATCCTTAGTTTTCTAATGGAATGACAAAAAAACTTGTTTGCGACTGTAATCGAAGCATGCCCTT
>Ga0255104_1000599_pt1 | contig 10264 bp, 4 predicted proteins | sample Law_Cont_RepC_0h_FD_188446 | JGI IMG/M metagenome (GOLD analysis project Ga0255104, IMG submission 188446) | Freshwater microbial communities from St. Lawrence River, New York, United States - Law_Cont_RepC_0h | ecosystem: Environmental > Aquatic > Freshwater > River | place: USA: New York... | reverse complement strand
GTTCAGGGATTCGACGACGTACGACGTCATTCATCAGGGCCGGCCGTATCCGCCGAAGCAACTGATCGCCTTGGCGTTCAAGCATGCGACTGGCAATGTCGTCACGGGTGATGACTTTGGAGGCGGCGAGGGCACGGCGTGTTTCCGTAGACTCCGCGAGCTAGGTTTCCTGATCACGGAGAAGTTCGAGGGCCTATCCTCGGCCAAACTATCCAAGCTCGAATACTGGGTCGGCGTCACGGACCGGTCCTGGTTCGAGTTCCATTCGGCCAACCAGTCCGTGGAAGTGAACTTCTGGGCACCCGGCGGTGAGCGCAGCTTCGGCGCTATCCCCGAGGGCGGGCTTTTCCTATTCAAGTTAAAGTCCCCGGTGAACAAAGTGGTTGGTGGAGGTTGGTTCGTGCGCAGCACCACATTGCCGTTGGAGTTGGCGTGGAAGGTCTATGGAAAAGGAAACGGAGCAGATGCCATGCCGACTTTTAGAGAGAACATCACCCGCATGCGTGGGAAGATGGGTAAGCCTACCGGAACGAACGAGGTCATTGGATGCACCCTGCTAACTGACTGCTTCTGGTTGCCCGAAGATGAATGGATCGACCAACCCGCGGATTGGTCGCCGAACATCGTCCAGGGTAAGTGCTGCGAGCCAAAGGAGGGCGAAGGCGCTAAACTCTGGGCAAAGATTCAGGAGCGGCTAAAGTCGCAGCCCGTTGTTGCAGGTGTTGAGCAAGAACAGGACCGCTACGGCACGCCCTACATGGCTAAGCCAAGGCTCGGCCAAGCCGGATTCCGTGTTGCAGTGCTCGATGCCTATGGCCGTCGCTGTGCCGTCACCGAGGAGAAGACTCTGCCAGTCCTGGAAGCTGCGCACATCCGACCCTATGCGGATGGCGGTGGCCATGAAGTGGGCAACGGCCTACTACTACGCTCTGACTTCCATACCCTCTTCGACAACGGCTACCTGACCATCGACACCGACTACCGCCTCCTCGTCAGTAAGCGCCTCAAGGAAGAGTTCTCCAACGGCCGCCACTACTACGAACACCACGGCACCCGGGTCCCGAATCTCCCCGCCCATACCGAACTCCTGCCATCCCGGGCTGCTATCGAGTGGCGGAACGGAGGGTGGCGAGGATAGTTTATTTTAAAGGGAGAGTTTAGAAAAATGAAAGGGTGTTGCTTAGGTATCTAATGGGAAGTAATCAGTTAATAACCCCCAAGTACCATGCCACGTATCTTCGATAATATCGACGAAGGACTCCTTCCTGCACTAAAAAATACACTCAACGTATCCGAGAGGGCTGATTTTTGCGTAGGCTATTTCAATCTCCGCGGATGGAAATGTGTCGATCAACTTGTGGAACGGTGGAGCGGCGGTCCTGGCCAGCAATGCAGACTGATCGTCGGAATGCATAAATTGCCCGGCGAGGAGCTAAAGATGCTTAAAAGCGCGATCAAGGCTGACGATGAGATTTCCCAAAACTTCTTGGTCCGCCAGAAAGAGAAAATCGCAAAAGAATTTAGGGAGCAACTGATGGTTGGCGCACCTAATGAAGCCGATGAGAGTGGATTGCGCCGACTCAGTGCTCAGTTGAAAGCAGGCAAGGTCACTGTTAAGTTATATCTAAAGCACACGCTTCACGCTAAGCTCTACCTTTGTTTCAGGCCCGATGAAACTAATCCTCGGACCGGCTTCCTCGGGTCAAGTAATCTTACCATGTCTGGCCTTTCGTTCCAGGGTGAGCTGAACGTCGACGTCCTAGACCATGATATGACACAAAAGCTGGAGAAGTGGTTTACCGAGCGTTGGAATGACCGCTGTTGTATAGATATCACGAAAGAACTAATCAAAGTGATCGACGAGAGCTGGGCCCGCGAGACGCCACCTACTCCTTATCAGATGTATGTCAAAATGGCGTATCACCTCTCAGAGGAGGCTCGGGCCGGAGTTTCACAGTTTGAACTGCCATCGGACATGCAAGGCGTCCTCCTGGACTACCAGTCCGCTGCCGTGCGTATTGCAGCGAGACACCTCGACCGACGTGGAGGTGTAATTCTTGGGGACGTGGTTGGCCTTGGGAAGACAATGATGGCAACCGCCATCGCGAGGATCTTCCAGGAGCCGCCGTATTCTTACCAGACGCTGGTCATTTGCCCAAAGAATCTAGTCAAGATGTGGGAAAAATATCTACACAACTATCGTCTGATGGGGGTAGTGCTAGCTAACAGCCAGCTCGACAGTCTCGAAAAACTGCGCCGTTATCAGGTCGTTGTCATCGATGAGAGCCATAATCTACGAAACAGGGAAGGCGTGCGCTGGCAGCAAATACATGACTATATAGAGCGTAATACCTCTAAATGTATCCAGCTCTCTGCCACTCCCTACAATAAGGAATACGCTGACATAGGCAGTCAGCTTAGGCTTTTCCTCGGCCCTGATGTCGAAGTAGGGGCCAGGCCTGAAGCATACCTGGCAAATGAATGTCAGGGGCGGCTGGAAGAGTTCACGAAGATGCACCAGTGCAAGGTGAACACTTTGGCGGCATTCGAGAAAAGTGAGCATCCGGATGATTGGCGCGAACTCATGCGCCTATACATGGTCCGAAGAACTCGTAGCTTCATCGAAAGAAACTACTCTATCACAGACTGTTCCTGCGGAACGGCAATCCATGCAAGTTTGTCTGCATGTCCGAAATGCAACACGGCGAAAGATGCGAAAGCTAAACGCTACCTTAAGCTCGGAAACGGACAGAAATTCCATTTCCCCAAGCGCATCCCAAAGAATCTCGCTTTTGAGGTGAATGAGAAGGATCCGACCGACCAGTTTGGCCGATTATATTCGGCAGAAGTCGTGGATATCATCCGGGAATTGAACCTCCCGCGATATGGGCTCGGATTATATGTAGACGAAGCTGCGAAGAAGAAATCTAAGGAGGCCGAAAAAGAAGTCCTTGAAAGGCTATGGAAGGGCGGAAAACGCCTGATAGGCTTCTGCAAGACGAATTTCTTCAAGCGCCTTGAAAGCAGCGGAGATGCTTTTCTTCTCTCCCTGAGAAGGCATATCGCGAAGAACTTCGTGTATATGCATGCCATCGAAAATGGCTTGGATCTACCCATCGGAAGCTACCAGAAAGGAAATGGGCGCCGAGAGTCCGACAGAGATCCGGAGCAGGAGTATGATGAAGAGAAAGGCATCAGTGAACTTAACGCCAATACCGACGAAGAATTCAGGCTGGTAGGAAGCTCCCAATATCAAGCCCTTCGTGCTAAGAAAGAAAAGGCGGTTACGTGGGTGCGCCCAGGGGTCTTCACTCCGGACCTTTTGGGCCACCTTAAGGAAGATACACAGAAGCTTGTTTCTATCCTAAAAATGGTCGGAAAATGGGATCCTGCTCGAGACAATAAGCTGGCAAAGCTACTCGAGTTAATCACGAAGAAACATAAGGATCAGAAAGTCCTAGTTTTCTCTCAATTCGCCGATACGGTAAAATATATCGGTGGTGAATTGACTAAAGCCAATGTCAGTAAGTTTGCGGCTGTTACCGGCGACGATGAAGACCCCACCGCCTTTGCAAGGCTTTTCAGCCCATCCTCAAATAAGGACGAAGAAAATCCAGCGTCAGATGTGCCTGCCTCAGAGGAGTTGCGCGTGTTGATTGCGACCGACACTTTGAGCGAAGGCCAAAACCTCCAGGACGCGCACATCGTGGTAAATTACGATCTGCCTTGGGCTATTATCAGACTTATTCAACGAGCGGGACGTGTAGATCGTATAGGACAGAAGTCTGAGGAAATTCTCTGCTACTCTTTTATTCCTGCCGAGGGTGTTGAGAAGCTCATCCGTCTTCGTGCACGCGTAGTCGACCGTCTTCGTGAAAACGAGGAAGTGGTCGGCAGTGACGAAGTTTTCTTCGAGGATTCTGAAGCATCAGGCGTAAAAATCAAAGATCTCTTCACCGAAAAATCGGGCAGCCTCGACGATGGTGAAGACGAGGAAGTGGACTTGGTTTCGATAGCGTTCCAGATTTGGCAGAACGCCTACGCTAAGTATCCCGAGCTCAAGACAATCATCCCCCAGATGCCCAATGTCGTCTATACGACCAAGTCGCTAGATGGCGTGCATACCGATAAGAGGCCGGGCGCGCCGCAGCCTTGCGAGGGAGTATTGGCTTACATCAGGAATACAGAGGGGATGGATTCACTCGCATGGCTTGATCTGGACAAGAAGGTAGTAACTGAAAGCCATCTCGCCATCCTGCGAGCCGCTGCTTGCGAACCCGATTGCGCTACGCTTGATAAGCATGTTAACCATCACGAAATTGTAGAAGCGGCAGTTATAGCAGGCCATAGGCAGGGAATGAGCGCGGACGGCAATCTTGGCGGTCAGACCAGCACTCGGCGTAAGCTTTACGACATTTTAAAGGCCTACTCCGAATCCATGCAGGGCGAGTTATTCGACACGGCGGAGCTAAAGGAAGTGATCTCAGCGGTATATGAGCGACAGTTGACTGAACGGGCCAGGGATAAGGTCGCCCGGGAAATTAGAGCCAAGGCACACCCGCAAAAGGTCGTCGACCTTGTGGTATCACTACATCAGGAGGATAAGCTATGTGTTTACGCTGACGAATCTGAGGCTCGCGAGGCACAGATTATATGCTCTATGGGTATCCGTAAGAAATAAATATGTCCTTCAGCGCCCAAGCAATAAAGTCGTTCCTCAAGAAGGGAGAAATCCGAAAGCTTTTTATCGAGGGGCTTGGTTGGGATGGCGGGAAGTCGACCAAGGATTGCAAGGTAGATGACGCCACGTACGGGCTTAAGGAGGTCGCTGTAAAAGCTGGCTTCAAGGTGTGGCTATGCGAAATGCCTGGGCAGAAGCTGCCGTCTCGTGAAGAGACGAAGGCCGTTCATAGGCAACTCGTCAAAGAGTCGTACGAACACATTATCATTTTCTCCTCAAAGGACTCTAAGTCTCAGGCTTGGCTATGGGTTAGGCGTGAAGCGAACAAGCCAATCAGTTATAAGCATCACTTGTTTAGTGTGAATCAAGATGGTGAATCCCTATCCCAGAAGCTGCGCGAACTCTATATAGCCTTCGAAGAGGAGGAGGCCGGGCTGGATATCGTCGATGTAACTAAGCGCGCCCAAAAGGCATTCGATGTAGAAAAGGTAACAAAAAAGTTCTACCAAGAATTTGATAAGCACCGGAAAGTCTTCCTTGGATTCATTGAAGGAATCCCCGTTGAGACAGATCGTGAATGGTACGCTTCAGTTATGCTGAATCGGCTGATGTTCGCCTATTTCATACAGAAAAAAGGCTTTCTGGATTCGAACCAGGATTACCTGAAGACGAAATTGAAAGAATGTCAGACAAAGAAGGGAGAGAATAAATTTTACTCATTTTATCGGATATTCCTACTCCGTCTTTTTCATGAGGGGCTAGGGATGAAGAAGCTCAGTAGGCCCAAGGGGCTGGAGGCGCTTTTGGGTAATATCCCATACCTGAATGGTGGAATGTTCGACCTACATGAGCTTGAGCAGCCGGATAAATATGGGCAAACCATCGAAATTAAAGATGAAGCCTTCGAGAGGATCTTCGCCTATTTCGATGAATATCAATGGCACCTGGATGATCGACCTCTTAATAACGACAAGGAAATCAACCCGGACGTACTCGGTTACATTTTTGAGAAGTATATAAACCAGAAACAGATGGGGGCTTATTATACCAAAGAGGACATTACGGGATATATAAGCAAGAGCACGATTATCCCTTTCATATTTGATTCAGTAAGAGCAAAAAATCCCGCAAGTTTTGATAGCGAAAACTCGCCAGTCTGGAGCACCTTAAGTCGTAGCCCTGATAAATTCATAAGTAAGGAGCTTCGTCATGGCGTAGAAATTGCTCTTCCAGCAAATATCGATGAGGGGGTGGATTGTGTAACTCCCGGCCTACTCAATCGGCGTTCTGGCTGGAATAGGCCTGCTTCCAAGGGATATGCACTGCCTACGGAGACATGGCGCGAAGTAATAGAAAGACGTAAAAGATATAGCCAAATAAAGGAACAGTTATCGTCAGGAAGGATCCGGAACATTGATAAGCTTGTTACATTAAACCTAGATTTAAGACAGTTCGCGTTGGAAGTAATCGATAGTTGTGATGACCCTGATTTGTTGTGGGCGTTTTGGGAGAGCATATCAAAGATTAGCATTCTCGACCCGACCGGAGGTTCTGGAGCATTCTTATTTGCTGCATTGAGTGTGCTGGAATCGTTGTACGTAGCTTCTCTTGAGCGTATGGATGAGCTAATCGCTAAGGGGGGGGCTCAATCCAGGTCTTCAGATTTCTCGAAAGTAATAAATGAGGCTGAGAAGCACGCGAACCGTAAATACTACATTCTAAAATCCATCATACTGAATAATTTGTACGCAGTAGACATAATGGAAGAGGCAGTTGAGATCTGTAAATTACGCCTGTTCTTGAAGTTGGCTTCTCAGGTAGAGCCAGATCTTTGTAAGGAAAATATGGGAATAGAGCCGCTGCCTGATGTTGATTTCAATATTTGCGCGGGAAATGCTTTGGTAGGCTTTGCAACCTACGATGAGGTTAAAGTAAAGTTCAGTAGCGGATTAGACTTCGAGGATGCTATGGGATCTGTGTCATTAAAGGCACAAGAACTGCAGCGAGCGGCGGACTTATTCCGAGGAGGCCAGACAATGGCTGGCGCCACATCGGGTATAACCCTAAAGATAGATTTACAGAATCGCCTTAGCGCACTTGAGGAGGAGCTCAATGTCCACCTGGCTAGTGACTATGGTGTCAAAAAGCTAGATAGAGAAGAATACGCAAAGTGGATAAAATCTCATCAGCCGTTCCACTGGTTTATTAGATTTTACGGAATTATGAGTTCGGGTGGTTTTGATGTAGTGATTGGAAACCCTCCCTACATTGAGTACGCCAAGGTCAAGAAGAGTTATCAAGTTCGTGGTTTGGTTACCGAGGAATGCGGTAATCTTTACGCATATGTAATGGAAAAAGCAGGCGCACTAACTTCCAGGGACGGCCGTTTCGGGATGATTGTTCCCCTGAGTATTTGTTCCAGCGAGCGCATGAAGCCATTACGGCAATGGCTATCATCCAGCCTGCCCGGCTTTCATATTTCAAACTTCGAGATATTCCCAAGCAAGCTATTCGATGGCGCATTCCAGCGCTTATCCATCGTTTTGGGGTCTAGATCTCCTAAGGATGGCTCGTATATTTCAAAATTGCACCGGTGGTATACTGCTGAGCGCGGCCATTTGATTCCCTTGATCAGTTATTCCCCTGTTATCCGCAACTTGAAGTCAGATCTTTTGATGAAGATCCAAGGTAGTCAAAATGCACAGGTTCTAGAACGACTGATGGAATCAAGTGGTGCTCTTGAGCAGTGGTGCTCGTTAATGGCTACGAACCACTTCGTCTTCTATCAAGAGGCTACCAACTATTGGGCAAAAGCTGTTAGCCGGATTCCTTATTGTAAAAAGAACGGCATAGTTACTAAGCCCGCACATAGCAGAGTCTTCTATCTTAATGATGCTCCGACGGCATCAATCGCAATGGCCTGCGTGAATAGCTCATTGTTCTATCTTTGGTACATAAGTCTTTCCGACGGCTTCCACATGAATGACTCCATCGTTAAGCAGTTTCCTGTCGCCGAAGGGATGCTTAAAGATCCTAAGCTTCGTTCTCTCGCCCAAAAACTGGAGAAGGATATTAAGAATAACTCGTTCGTTACCACGAGAAATACCGATACCGACAAGATTGAAATCGAGGCATTCAAGATGGTTGCATCCAAGTCTATCATTGATGAAATCGATATGGTACTTGGTTCTCACTACGGATTGGACGAAGCATCGATCGACTATGTGATTAATTTCGACGCAAAATATCGTTTGGGTAAGACTGAAGATGAAGCATGAATTCGCGCCACGAGCAGATGCGCTTCATGGATAATAAGAATGAAACAGACCTCTTTAAGGCTTTCGCGAAGATAGGAGCTAACTAAGGGCCTCCATTAAAACGAATCTGCGAAGTGGGCCGAACGCGGGGTCAGGTCATACCTTGGTTTAGGGTGTAACTAAAAACGCCTGAGATACTCGTATCTAGTTGCGCCTGCTTTAGTGTGCCGCCTGACCCCTTATCCTTCTCCCTCGGCCGGCGAGGAGCGCGCCTCGGGGCTCATCCAATACTTCATCGTCATAATGTCGGCGGAAGATCGTGCCATCTGTCGCGATTTCGCCGCTCTCTTCAAGCCCAAGGGCGCCGCAGGTCGCCGAGCAGGATGCTCTTCGATCCCTGGGCCTAAGGTCCCCCTGGTCAGCAGGCACCGTCATCCCCCCGAGGGCTTGCCTGGTCCGTTACATTTCTTGCAGTAACCTAGGCCAGGCAGCGCGCTGGAGATTGGCGTCAGACCGCCGCCGCATTTCTGGCATTTGGTAGAATCGTGGCAGCGTTCGCAGACTTCTAGTCCGCCGATGGAGCCGGCCGCACGCGTCAGCACGCCACCGCATTTATTGCAGCGCGGCGGCTTATGCCGACATCTTGCGCAAATGATGCCGCCGTTCGCCAGCTCAACGAGTATGTAGCCACATTTCAGGCAGGTCCCCCTGCCTCCGATGCGCGCCTCCGGATCGCCCTCGCTGGCCCTCATGATTGGCTAGGCCGAATACGGGGTCAGGCCGCTCCACGGTCAAGGGTGGGACTAAATATGGCCGAAACCTCTGAATCTAGTCACGCCTCCCAACATAGAGCGGCCTGCCCCCTTAGTTTGATTCGTTAATGTGCCCGGCACTTAGGTGGAGATAAAATACTATAGGACGCGCGTGGGTTGTCGCTTGAGCGTAGGTGATCCGCTGGTCAGGCTGTTTGCATGAAGTTTGAGCTATGGGTCCTGACGGCGGCTATGGGGTGCGCGGTGATCGCGGGTTTTTACGGACAGCCACAACCTTCTTACTGGTACGCGCCCCATGTTGGGATGACGCCCGAGCAGATCATCGCGGATATCCAACGCCGCCCCATCGATGCTCGCACAGATGTCGGTCGTGCCGATTGGACAAATCTGATTTCGGATTATGCAACCGCCATGGGGGAGGCGCTGGTGCTCGAGCAGGTCAACGCCCATCCCGCTCGAGCTGGATTGGTTCGGCGCCTCATGGACCGGCTCGACGGGTTTTGCTATGACTTTCTCGATGCCGAACACGGCCGGGTTGGCGGGAATGGGCATATGGTCGAGCATGGCGACGGTGTGTACGTCCAATTCCTCATGCGATCTATCGTGGAGCAGCTTCCGGATAAGCCAGTCGAGAGGAAGTTTCCGCGCCTAGTGCTCCCCAGGTTGCGATCATTTGAGTGGCGACTTCATGGGCTGAAGTTTGATGATAACGGACCGAAATTTAATCATTACGGCCCGGACCCTGAGTTTGAGGAACAGTGCCGGCTCGAAAGGCTATCAAAATACTTAATCATGCGGAAGGTGATGATGGAACGCTGGGATGATTTGGCCCACACGTTGGTCGAATTGCCGACACCAGTGGTCAATCGCATCATTTGTTACCTCGAATGGAGGGTCGACCGAAGCTTAGACACTTACTTTAAGGACGACTTTGCCCCACTTAATTTAACGGAGTTCCCCAAATAGCCTGGCGCCTCAGCCAATCATTTGGGTCTGGTACGGCCGACCGAGGACGGCCGGTCGTGGCCGCGGCTATGACGCATGGGTGACTGGACTGGGGTCGGAGGTGTAGGAGGATGCGGCATGAGCAATCTCCATTATCATCCCCCGGCCGCGTTGGCGGCTTTCACTCGGTTATACCCTAAGCCGCGGGAGGGGAGCCCGCATGGAGCAGGTGGCCGATATTTGGCGGATTTGGGTCACGAGACGGCGGCCTTGGAGCTTCAACAGGGCAGGGTGGTGCTGAGTTTGGCTCGCGATTGTCCGTTCGGGGAGATTTCGCCGGCTTACCTGGCGATCTTCGTTTACCGGCTCGCTGCGCTCTGCCCGGAGGTCGGGGTGGCCTACTTGCCGGGTTACTACCACCCGATCGTGGCCACGTTGCCGCTGGAGGTTCCGGCCGAGGCACCGGAGTCGGCTTGGTCGGCCGCTATCCAGGCCACGGTGTCGCGGTTGGAGGCGGCTTTGGACAAAAAGCAGGACGCCGCCCGTGGCCTGTCCGACGATGGGCTGGGGGAGGATAGCCGGAACTGGCCGGAGGTCGCGGTGACGAC
>Ga0255104_1000593_pt1 | contig 10322 bp, 7 predicted proteins | sample Law_Cont_RepC_0h_FD_188446 | JGI IMG/M metagenome (GOLD analysis project Ga0255104, IMG submission 188446) | Freshwater microbial communities from St. Lawrence River, New York, United States - Law_Cont_RepC_0h | ecosystem: Environmental > Aquatic > Freshwater > River | place: USA: New York... | reverse complement strand
TTGCTAAATAATAATTTAGGTTTTGTATATGGAATATTAATGTTTGTTATTAATACAATAATATATTTTGTATTTGGAATTATATCCATATTCTTGTATATTATATATGGGTTTACATCTGGAGACCCTGCGATAATATTTACATCATTTATAATTTTGTCAATTATGTATATATATTATAAAATATGGTTTGATTTTGATATTAATACATTAGACAAAGCTGTCAAGAGTAAGACTAATATTATAAACGAACATTCTAATAGCACGACAATATTAAAAACGGGGGTATTAAAAACGGGAACAGGAACAGCTATATCAACCGCTAGATTGGAATTGTATAAACACAGCTATTTTAAGAACCTATATGAGGGCGCATATAAAAATTATAAAGAAAAAATAGATGAAATACTAACTTATAAAATTAATAAAAATAGACTATTACCCGATGATGATAATGCTAGTGCTAGTGCAGGTGCTGGTACTAAAATAGCCGGAACTACAGAAAAGCTAGAAACATATAAAAAAGGTAAGGATAAGAAAATTGAAGAAAAAGGGAAAAAAATAGATGATGCTAATATTGCAAGATATAAAAGAAGAGCTGCCGAACAGAAATTGAGGGACTTTAATATTGAAAATGACAAAGACCTCAGAGGATATAACAGGGATATATTACAAAATACATTTAATAAAGAAGAAACCAGAGGACCAGGAGGAATAAATGAAATTATCAAAACAAAAGAAGATTTATTAGATAGGAAAAGCAAGTTGAAAAAGGAAATAAGAGAATTAAACACCGAAGAAAAAACTAAGAGAAGAGATGTTAATCCATTTGATATTAACAATACTAAGTTAAAATCTGCTAATGCTGGTATTGACAGTATAAAGAGCAAACTAGGTGATGGATTAAATAAAAGCGTAGATTATACCAGTGGTATTTTTGATAGAATTAAAATGTAAATCTTCAACAGTCAGCAGGTATTCAAGGATTGAGAATATAATTTTTATAGCATTCTATGTATTTCTCCATAGCCTCATTCACAGTCATTCCCTTGATACTGTTCCAAGCCTCCCATTTAGCACAAGCGGTTACATTGACAAACCACGGTTTATCAATATTACAATCTCCTGTCCTCGCCTGTTTGTAATATTTGTAAAACTCCAATTTAATTGTATCAGACAATCCCATAATTTCCAAATCAATATCATTCAACTTTTTTAAAACATCATCAAATTCCTTTTTCAATTCCATATCCATATCCATATTATAATGATTGTAAATGTATATATATATATTACTATATAAATATATTTCTTATATTATTTTTATTTAAGAATATAACACATATATTATAATGACGATGATTATTAATGAATATATTAAATATACGAATAAATACAAACAGCAGTATGGTGAGAAATGTATTGTTCTTTTACAAGTAGGCTCGTTCTATGAAATGTACACTATATACGAAAATAATAATGCAGAGAACAATGATATATACAAGGTGGCTGATATATGTGGTATAATAACTACAAAAAAAAACAAATCTATTGCAGAAATATCATTAAATAATCCTGTGATGGCCGGGTTTCCCGTTCATTCTCTTAATAAATTCACGCAAATATTGCTGAATAACAATTATACTATTGTAATTATTCAGCAGGAACAGCAGATGGCTGGCAATAATAAAAATATGGAGCGTAAGGTCGCCGAGATATTATCTCCGGGCTCCAATATAAATATTACAGATAAGCGAAGTAATTATATGATGGTTATAATGTACGAGATAATAAACGGGTATATTATTGCAGGGATATCTGGTATTGATTTATCAACTGGGAAGACCTTCATATACGAAGTGGGTTCTACGAAGGATGACCCCGAACTCGCGAATGACGAAGTATTCCGTATGATAAGTACATATAATCCTATTGAATTAATTATATTGGGTGATAAAATTGATGAGAAGGAGCGGAAAAAGATATTGAAAAACTTGAATATCAATAACATTTTGGTTCATTATAAATGGGGCGAATGTAAATACATAGAGTTTTTCAAGAGCATAATAAATCAGACGCAAATATTGGAGAAGGCATTCTTTATGAAGAAGGGGCTGATTTCTATAATTGAAATGTTAAATATGGAGAGGCTCACTATATCGCGCGAAGGATTCTGTTGTCTATTACAATTTGCACACGAACACAATGCAGATATTATAAAAGAGCTACAGGTTCCTGAGATTTTTGAGAATAATAATAATATGACAATTGAGTTTAATTCTGCCGTCCAATTAAATATTCTGGGTTTGTATCAGAACGATAAGCCGCTAATAGATGTATTAAATAGATGCGCGACTGCTTTCGGTTCGCGATATTTTAAAGAGAAGTTGCTGGCGCCTATGATAAACATTAAAAAAATCAATCAGTCTTACGATGATATTGACAAATTGTTGAATAAAAATAGCTATATAAAGGTGCGCAAATATCTGGCTAATATTGGGGATTTGGAGAGATTCAAGCGGAAACTACTTTTAAATAAGGTAGCTCCTCAGGATTGGATGAGCTTTAATGAATCTATGGAGGCCTGTATAGGCATCTATAATATCTTGAAGGATTACGGCGACGGCGAGAAAACCGATGAGACTATTATATCAATTGTACATACTATAACGAATTCTTATAAGGATATTTTGGATTTGGAGAATGCTTCTAAATATAATTTGGCTGATAAAAATAATTGGGGAAATATATTTAAACAAGGAGTATATGAAGATATTGATAATAATGCCGAGGGTATCAAGAAGTCATATAGAGATATTGAGATTTTATGCGAAGAAATAAACCGTATCGGCATAAATGATAGCACGCTATGTAAGATAGATTATAATGACAAAGACCAGGAATATTTCATTTTAATAACTAAGAAAAGATATGAGACGGCTTTAAAAAATAACAAGGCTATTATTGGCAAATTCAACAAAAAGCCGTTATCATCTTCTTCGTCAAATTACAAGATGACTAATAGCGAAACCGAGAAGCTCTCAAAAAATATCAGCAAATATAATGAAGAAATTGCGGTTCTCGTATTGAACTATTATAATGAATTTGTTAGGGAGTTTATAGAAATAAATAATAAAAATATTGATATTCTCATTAAATATCTTGTACGAACCGATATAGCAGCAAATAATGCCAAAAACGCCTTTGATTACCGATACAAAAGACCTATAATATCATTAGATTCCTCTGATGAAGCCGGCAAAGACGACTGCGAAGACCCCGAAGACGACTGCGAAGACCCCGAAGACGACTGCGAAGACCCCGAAGACGACTGCGAAGACGACTGCGAAGACGACTGCGAAGACCCCGAAGACGACTGCGAAGACGACTGCGAGAGCGAGAGGGAATCGTCTTTTATTAATATGAAAAATATGAGGCATCCGTTGATTGAGAGATTACACGATGAGCTTGAATATGTAGGGAATGATGTCAGGATAAATAAAGATGGCATATTGTTGTATGGAATAAATGCTTCTGGCAAATCTTCATTTATGAAGGCAGTTGGTTTAAATATTATTATGGCTCAATCTGGTATGTTTGTAGCCGCCGAAAAAATGGTATATTATCCGTATAAAAGAATATTTACGAGGATTTCGGGGATGGATAATATATATAAGGGAATGTCAAGCTTCACAGTGGAAATGACAGAATTGCGGAATATATTACAGAGATGTAATAAATATAGCTTGGTTATTGGGGATGAGATATGCTGCGGGACTGAATCAATATCAGGGATTGCTATTGTATCTGCTGGAATAGATATGCTGATAAATAAAGGGGCTTCTTTTATATTTGCGACGCATCTACACGAACTAACAGAGATGTCTTGTATTAAAGAGCATATCAAGGATAATAAATTGTTTGTCAAGCATATTAAAATAGATATTGGCAAAAATAATGAAATCATATATAATAGGAAAATACAGGATGGTCAGGGTTCTAATATGTATGGCTTGGAAGTATGTAAATCTCTTGATATGCCATTAGATTTCCTTAAAAAGGCTGAGATGTTTAGAAAAGAATTCACAAATATAGACAATGACCTAATTAAAAACAAGAAATCTAATTATAACAGGAAGAAGAAGATTGATAAATGTGAAATATGTCAGGGTATTGCTGTTGAAACGCATCACATTAAATATCAGGAGGACGCAGATGAAAACGGATTCATAGGTTCATCTCATAAAAATGCCACGCATAATCTAGCATCACTATGTAAAGACTGCCATAGCAAGGAACACAGGGGGATTATAAAAATCAATGGGTACAAGCAATCCTCAAATGGCATTATACTAGACTACGACACCCTATAAAAAAGTCTATCTCTCTCAATAACCCGCGACAGCCTCTCAATAGCCCGCGACAGCCTCTCAATAACCCACGACAGCCTCCCAATAACCCACGACAGCCTCTCAATAACCCGCGACAGCCTCTCAATAGCCTCTCAATAGCCTCTCAATAATTATTATAAAAATACTAAGTTTATCTTAGCAGTTCTTGAGACACTGGAATATTTATATTTTTTTCATTTTAAAATTTGAGTACATCTTTCTGTTTTTTCAAAAATTTCAAAAGTTTTTTAGAAATTACAAAATAAATCAAGAGATGTACTCAAATTTTAATTTTCAAATTTTAGAAAAATCTAGTTTCTTTTTAAGTTATCATAATGGTATTATAAATAGCCTTTTCTATAGCCTTGACAATAGCCGGCAGCAGCCTATTCTAATACCGCGTTGGGGGCGGGTTCCCCCATAAATATATATATAGATTATTTAATATAATAATATAATTATGAAAGTTATTAAGAGGAATGGTGAATATGAAGATGTCAGCTTTGACAAGGTCCTTATGCGTCTTAAAAATCTATCAAGTGAGCTAAATATTAATGTATCAGAGATAGCTCAGAAGGTATGCTCGCGTATTTTTGACGGTGTTAAAACAAGCGAATTAGATGAAATGGCTGCATATTTGTGTGGCAGTATGTCTTTGGATAACCCAGAATACAATACTTTGGCTTCGCGTATTATTATCTCAAATCATCATAAAAATACATCTCCTTCATTTTCTGAAACCGTTCAAGCTCTTTATGATAACAAGGATATTCATAATAATAATGCCCCGCTAGTATCTGATGAGCTATATGAAATCGTGTGTAAAAACAAGGAGAAGCTCAATACCTATATTGATTATCAGAGAGATTTTACATTTGATTATTTCGGCTTTAAAACTTTGGAACGCGCATATTTAACCCGTGTTAATAAGAAGGTTATTGAGAGGCCACAGCATATGTGGATGCGAGTTGCTCTGGGAATACACGGTAATGACATTAAAGAAGTTTTGGCGACATACGACCTTATGAGTAAAAAATATTTCACACACGCTACACCGACGCTATTTAATTCAGGAACTAGAAGGCCTCAATTGAGCAGCTGTTTCCTTTGCTCTGTAAATGATGATAGCGTAGCAGGCATTTATGATTCACTAAAAGAGATGGCGCTGATTTCTAAATATGCCGGAGGAATTGGCATTCATATTCATCAGGTTCGTGGTAAAGGTAGTTATATCAGAGGAACAAACGGAACTTCTAACGGAATCATACCGATGTTGCGCGTATTTAATAATACTGCGAGATATATTGACCAAGCAGGGAAAAGACTCGGGAGTATCGCGGTATATCTTGAAACCTGGCACTGTGATATTGAGGCCTTTTTGGAATTGAAGAAAAATCACGGGAGTGAGGAAGAAAGATGCAGGGATCTATTTATGGCTCTATGGGTATCTGATTTGTTTATGGAAAGAGTGAAAAGTAATAAGCATTGGTCTTTAATGTGTCCTGATAAATGCCCTGGGCTGAGCGATGTATACGGCGATGATTTTATTAAACTTTATGAACAATATGAGAGCGAAGGCAGATATAATAAACAGATTAATGCTCAAGACCTCTGGTTTAAAATATTAGAATCTCAAATAGAGCAAGGAGTTCCATATATCCTTTACAAGGATGCTGCGAATAAAAAGAGCAATCAGAAGAACCTAGGAACTATCAAATCAAGCAATCTGTGCGCAGAGGTTCTAATTTATTCATCTCCCGAGGAAACTGGCGTTTGCAATTTGGCTTCCATTTGCCTTCCTACATATATTGAGAATGGCGTATTTAATTATGAGAAGCTTCACGATGTTGTCAAAGTAATTACTAAAAATCTGAATAAAGTAATTGATAAGAACTTTTATCCTATTGAAAAGGGTCGCGTTTCTAATCTTAAAAACAGGCCTATTGGAATTGGCGTTCAGGGATTGGCTGATGTATTTATGATGCTCAAGCATCCCTTTGAATCAAAAGATGCTGCAGATATTAACAAAGATATTTTTGAGACTATCTATCACGCAGCAGTTGAAGCTTCTATGGAATTGTCAAAAAAAAGGTTTTATACTATTAATAAAATAGCTTCTGGTGAATGTGATGAAAATATGAGCGACTATGTTAATGAGTTTGAAATTAAAAATATTAAAAATAAATATAGTGGGGCATATAGTACATTTGAGGGCAGTCCGATATCTCAAGGGCTTTTTCAATTTGATTTGTGGAATGAAAAGCCGAGCGATAGATATGACTGGGAAAGCCTGAGGACTGAAATAATGAATTACGGAGTTCGCAATAGCCTTTTGATATCTCCTATGCCCACGGCATCTACTTCGCAAATTATGGGATTTAATGAAAGTTTTGAGCCAATTACCAATAATATATTTCAGAGAAAGACTCTGAGCGGTGAGTTTATTGTGATAAATAAGTATTTGATTAAAGATTTGATTGATAAGGGAATATGGAATAAGGAAATGAGGGATACTATTATTTTGCACGAGGGAAGCATTCAGAATATCCCAAATATTGATGCGACTATGAAAGAGCTGTATAAAACTTCTTGGGAAATTAAGCAACGTGTTATTATTGATATGTCAGCAGACAGAGGAAGATATATTTGCCAGACGCAAAGCCTCAATATTTTCATAGAAGAACCTGATTTCCAAAAATTGTCTTCTATGCATTTTTACGGACATTCTAAGGGTCTCAAGACGGGTTCTTATTATCTGCGAACAAAACCAAAGGCGAAAACTCAGCAAATGACAATTGACCCTGAATTTGCTAAAAAAAGATTGAGATGTGCTGAAGACAACGGCGATAGCTGTGTCCTATGCTCATCATAACACTCATTTATTAGCTTGTCTTTTGGTAGTTTTAGGTTTTGCTGTGGTAGTTTTGGGAGTTTTTGGTTTTGTCGTGGTAGTTTTTGGTTTTGCTATGGTAGTTTTAGGTTTTGCTGCGGTAGTTTTGGTAGTTTTAGGTTTTGTCGTGGTAGTTTTGGTAGTTTTAGGTTTTGCTGTGGTAGTTTTAGGTTTTGCTGTGGTAGTTTTAGGTTTTGTAGTGGTAGTTTTAGGTTTTGCTGTGGTAGTTTTAGGTTTTGCTGTGGTAGTTTTTGTAGTTTTGGATACAGAGGCTTTCCTTTTTATTATTGAGGCTTTCTCTTTGTGTTTTTGTTTTGCTCTTTCTTTTTCTATTTTAATTTTAGTTTTAATATCTTCAATTAGTTTAATTTGCTTGATAATTTTATCTTTATTCCTTATTTTATCTTGCTTTAATATCTTTATCTTATCTTTAATCTTATTTATTTTAAGTTCTTTGTTATTAACTAATGTGTTTTTGCCGTCCTTACTATTGCTTTTTTCAACTACTTTATTATATTTCATAATCTTCATCCCCCCTGTTCTTTGTGGTCCACTTGCTGCACGAGCTTTAAAATATTTCTTATATTCCTCCCCTAAATCTATTAAAAGTTGGCCTATAGCCTGTGTTTGTACAATGTTCAATCTCAAAAGGCGAATAAATTTTATTACACTTTCTTTGGCACTCTCAACAGGATTACTGATACTCATTTGTGTAATAAAATAAGTTCCTATAGATTTTAATATAGTTATAATAAATTTATTAGCTGCATCTGCAGAGCCTAAACTATTTTCTGCAACTATATGTCCTATATACAAATGCGAATATTTTTTATTATGTCTAGTGGTTATATCATCAGGTAAAGTAAAATGCAAACCTCTAATTGTAAGAGCCCCATTTTCAATTCTCGTAAATAGACTAAAGTGTACACATTCAAATTCTTTTATTATGCGCAGCGGCCGCCCTGCTGAGTCATATTCATATTTAGACATGTTAATTTCAAGAATAAATTTACCAGGAACCCTTGTGTTTATTTCAATTTGTAAAAATTTATCATAGGCTAATTTTCGTGACTCAAAAACCCTATTTAATGCACTTATTTTACTATAAAAAAATTCTCTTAAATTATTTTGACAATCTAAATAGATTTCATCTATCATTTTTAGACAATCTTGATCAAGTGTTCCATCTGCGCGACTAGCAACTGGATCATTATATGCGGGAATAGACTGTAGAGACGGTGGAGACTCTGGAAGCGACTCTGGAAGCGACTGTGGCTGTGACTGTGAACACCTTGACTCTTTATCATATTGTGTCTCATTATCTTCTTGTATTTCTATAGATAAACTATTATAAATAGCTGCTTCCTCTTCCTTCTCTTTATCATCTTTAACCTTCTCTTCCTTCTCTTTATCATCTTTAACCTTCTCTTCTTTTATTAAATCTATTATTTGTTGTTCAAATGTAATGGGAGTAGCACGCTTTTGCGAAGGCATTAATCCTTCTTTTTCTGCTGTTTCTTCGGATTTACCATTCGGTCTTTTTTGAGAGACGACATTATCAGCCATATTTCTAATAATATAGGATAATTTATTATATAAATATATATTATTATAATAGTATATAGTATGTCAAATAATGAACCTTTATTGATACCTTCAAATAGATTGACTATTTTTCCTATTGAACATTCTGATATGTGGGAAATGTATAAAAAATCTGTTAGTGTCTTCTGGACACCTGAGGAATTAGATTTATCAAAGGACTTAGATGATTTCAATAAGCTCAATAAGAATGAGAAGTTTTTTATTAAGCAAATATTGGCGTTTTTCAGTTCTAGTGATACAATTGTAAATATCAATTTGGGCGAAAGATTTTTAAATGATGTACAAATACTAGAAGCTAAGTTCTTCTATGGCTTTCAAATGGCTATTGAGAATATTCATTCAGAAACATACTCTCTTCTAATAGACACTTATTTTAAAGAAGCTAATGACAAAGAAGAGGCACTTAATGCTATCAATTATATGCCCTGTATTAAAAAGAAGGCAGATTGGTGCTTCAAGTGGATTAATGACGAATCCGCACCATTCTCACAAAGGCTGTTGGCATTTGCCCTTGTTGAAGGAGTATTTTTCAGCGGCGCCTTCTGTAGTATTTTCTGGCTCAAAGAACGCGGGATGATGCCAGGTCTCTCATTCTCTAACGAGCTTATCAGCAGAGACGAGGGAATGCACGTTGAGTTCGCAGTCCTTTTGTATTCTAAGATAGTTGATAGATTGCCTCAGGAAACCGTTCATCAAATTGTTAAAGAAGCTGTTGAAGTAGAAAAGAACTTTATTATTGAAAGTATCCCTTGTTCTATGCTTGGAATGAATGCAGACCTAATGTCTATATATATTGAATTTGTCGCGGACAGATTGCTTACTCAATTAAATTATGAAAAAATATGGAACTCAAATAATCCCTTTCCTTTTATGGATAGAATATCAATTGAAAGCAAATCCAATTTCTTTGAAAGCCGCGTTTCACAATATAGCAAGGCAAATGTAGGTGGAAAACAGGAACACTCTAAATTACGCACATTTTCTCTTGAAGCCGATTTTTAGACTTTTGCGACCTCTGTAATTACTTAAAGAACTTATATACTTATTTTATATACTAATGGATACAATAGTAAACAAATTCGGGAATATTTTCGTGGAAATTAAAAAACAAATTAACTATATTATAAATGATAAAGATTTTGTATATTCAAGCAATTATATTAATTGTATGAATGAAGTTATGATAGTCCTCAGAAAGGCATTATTTAAATTACAGGATATATATTATAAATATATATTATATCCTAAATTAAAAAAAATCTAATTTTTATTACACAAAAATATTATTATTCTGTGTATCAGCAAGCACCACAAAAGGATTATTGGGATATATCTTGTTGCGATAGGCACAATTTGATTTCTCCTAGAGATGCGATGGTATATCTGAGAATAATAGGGTAGTTATTTTTAAGATATAGCTCAACATTATTTGAAAG
>Ga0255104_1000573_pt1 | contig 10542 bp, 12 predicted proteins | sample Law_Cont_RepC_0h_FD_188446 | JGI IMG/M metagenome (GOLD analysis project Ga0255104, IMG submission 188446) | Freshwater microbial communities from St. Lawrence River, New York, United States - Law_Cont_RepC_0h | ecosystem: Environmental > Aquatic > Freshwater > River | place: USA: New York... | reverse complement strand
TCTATGAATTTTTGTTTCATTCTTCTAGTAAATCCAGTTTATTCGGTTGATCTTTCCAAATCTCATGTCCTGGCAATGCTAATTTTTTCTTTGTTATGACAGGCCAGTTTGTGCTTAACCGCTTGTTAAGGTCACGCCACATTACTACATCGATGTCAGTGTTGTTGTCTGCAACAATGGCATCAATGGGACATTCCGGCACACATACTCCGCAGTCGATACATTCGTCGGGATTGATTGCTAGAAAGTTCGGACCTTCATGGAAACAATCAACAGGACACACCTCGACACAGTCAGTGTGTTTGCATTTGATACAGTTCTCAGTGACTAAGTAGGTCATTGAATGTTCGCTAATTTAATCAAAGTTGCACTAAGATTAATTTCCGAATCAGCACAGATGGTATGATCTACCAATCCTTCTTTGATGATCAACACTGCTTTGTCTTGATTCTTTTCAGAATCACCAAACAGACTAATGTTGTTATACATACAACGATAAATGTCTTCCATTTCTTCTGGTCGTGCCTGACTACACAGTAGTTTACGAGCATCTCTAAATTTACCTTGCTTGAATAAATCTACCATTTCGATTCTATAATCGGCTGCTCCACTATCTCCTTTTTCGGGAGTATGCAAGGCACCATTCATACTGTTCATCTGTACCATGTTAATACACTTTCTTAAGTCGGGGTAAGTTGCTTTGACAAATGTGTCTAATGTATCGAGATCGAACTCGACGTTTTCTTCTACAAGGATTGTTGCCACACGAGCAGTAAACTCAGTGATGTCAACACGTTCAATGTGGAAACCTTGACAGCGACTATGAATCGCCGGAATGATACGGTTGGGATAGTTGCAAGTAAGAATAAATCTAGCAGTGGTATGATACTCTTCCATAACTCCACGCAGAATAGCCTGTGCATTTGGGGTCAAGTAATCTGCTTCGTCTAGCAGAACAACTTTGAATGGTCCAAACGGAATCATCTGTACAAAGTTTGTAATCTTGTCTCGGATAGTTTCAGCATTGTTTTCTCGACTGGCGTTAATCTCCATGATGTCGAATGGATTTATTTCCAATTCGTTAAACAAAATTCTTGCTAGTGTAGTTTTACCAATGCCAGCATTACCGCTTAACAGCAAGTGAGGAATACTACCATCTTTGATCCATTGTTGGATTTGTGTTTTTTGATGTTCGTCTCTAAACACATAGCCGTTCAATGTGCCAGGCCGATATTTTTCCACCCATAATTCTTTCATCGTTTTCCCTTAAATAAATTTTTGATGGCTCTAAACAAATTTAGATACCTAAAGTGATAGTTCGTCAACATAGGTTCACGGTGTGGGCATCGGCCCTGTTGCCAGTCGCAGTCTAGTTGAATTTCGTTTCCACAGGTATTACATTTCATTATAAGAATCCTATAGTCATATTATATAGATTAAAAAAGGGTCTGTCAAGACCCTTTGGTGTTATTTCACAAACGGTTTTAAATTTGGAGGAGACCAACCCACAGGTTTGAGAACCTTGCCGTCTTCACGTTTACGAACTTTACCAGTGTCTTTATCAATTTTGGCAAAGTTGGTACGCATGACTTCTTTCCATCCGTCCTCGCCATCCATGCCAGCACTGTGAATAGCACCAGTGGTGACAACAATAAAGTCCAGTAAGGCATCTAATTGCTCTACACGATCACCGCTGTCTAAGGCTACTTTTAATTCTTTCCATTCCTCTTCCATAAGTCCGAGGTAAAGTTTGTATTGTGATTCGTTTAATTCGCCCACACTTTGGTCGCAGGCTCGCATAAACTTTTCTTGATCTCTAAACGGGTTTGTCATAGTACTTTACCAAAGTCTGATAGTGAAGGTTTTGATACTGTATCGATAAATCCAAACACTGTGGTATCTGGTTGTTCTTTATCCCATAACATGACACAGTTGTTGTCGATTAATCTAATGGTGAGTTTGTTACCGTCTTCGTCGACTTCGATGCCTCGACTCCAACGTCCGTGTTCGACTAGAACCCAATCACCGACATTGTATTCTTCTTTATGCTCGGGACCTACTGCATATACCCTAGCCCATCTTGGATGAATACCGTGGTCCTTGCCGTCGTCACCTAACATAACAATACCACCGGATGAACGTTGTTCACCGAAGTTCATATCTGCCACTAGCACTTTATCGTGTAATGGTTTGATAGTTCCCTTGACTGTCATTATTGTCCTTTCGCTTTATCTTCTGCGGCTTTGTAAAAGTCTGCTAGTAACTGTTCCCTAGTGCGAACAATTTGTCCGCCTGGTCCTAATTCGTCACCACGAGCGTTAACTCTTACATTTCCTACTGCTGGAGTTAATTCATTTTTTTGACGTAGTAAATCCATGTCCACGATTCTGCCATTGGCAGTGGTATGAACTCTTTTCTGTGCTGGTTTTTGTGGCATATTAAAGCCCTCCTATTATATTAGTACTTATCTCAGGAATTCCTGCCAGTCTAAATTATACTTCAAACTGTCTATTTTATGTACACCTATCAAATATAGTACATAACTTGCTACACTGCTTCCTCGGCCTACACCCCATACTATGCCTTCGTTGCGACAAGTATCCACAAAATACTTCATCCAACGCAAGAGATCTAGCATGTCGCGTTCTTTGAATGCAGCCAATTCTTCTGCTACTCTAGTTGCTTCTGGATCCCACGGAGGTGTTAAACTTGAGATGTATTGTTCGATGTCTAAGTTTTTGTATTCATCGGGCATGAGCCAATTTTGTTGAAGATTGGAATCAAAAGTAAATTTATCAATATCCAACGATTGATACAATTTTAATTCTTTGTCACCTACAGCATTGGCAGATTGATTGTATCGAAAAATTTCGGGATCAGTGGGATCAGTTAAAATTTCATCCAGTATATTGGATTGTCCCGATAACAGAATATCCTCTATGTCTTTAGAATTGTAAACAGCGATACCTAGATTGTCAATGTGCATGACAACATTTTAACTTACATTAATGAGACTGTCAAGATCTGTATCACGTTTTTGGTATTGTTCCTGCCATGTTCTGGCTCTGCGTGTTGCCAATTCTGCTTTATACATGTCTAGAAACACTGCAATTTGATGTTGAACAGTATGATTGTTGGACAGGAAGTATTTCCTAGACAAGTCTTGAATCTTATTTTCGACCTCAGCATCTTTTAATTTACTGAGATCTTCAGTTAAAGGATTAAACATTATGCAAATACGGATCCGTTATTACCAATACAATACCATATTGTAAAGTACAACTCTGACCAATGGTGGTTAAACTGATTGCGCCACCACCGCTGGCTTTCCAACCAGGTGCTGCCACGTTTACAGTCATTTCTCCTGTATTAGATTTCATAATTAAAACTTTAACTTGTCCTTCTACACCAGCAGTAAGAGTTGCTGTTGCTAAAACAGTAGGAGCAAATACTGTGGTCTTTGCTGTTAAACTAATAGTACCGCTGTTTAAATCTTCTCTCAGCGAATCATAATTTTCAATTGCTAGTTCATTTTCAACTTCTGTAAATTCACCTAGATAACGTATGAACATACTGCTGCCACCGTCATAGGTAGTGAACTCTATCAACTTGGGAACAGTAGTCACTTTAAAATTGTTAGGGTAATCATTGGAATACTTAAGAGTGCCGCCACCGCTTGTTGACCAACCTACATTAAATGCATCTTCTGCCGCAAGTGCTGAAATTTCTACAATTATTTTTCCGTAACGATTGTCTGCAAGAACTTCTGAACCAGTTATGTCCCAGTCGATGACAATATTTAAATCGTCAACGTCTAGGATAATACGCTGGTGTCCACCATTTCTAAATTGTATAACACCGTCTGAACTGAATACTCCAGGCGAATATGATTTCTCAGTATTTGTTACTAAAATTGTATTTGTTACAGTGTTACCTGCAAAATTGTTACTTGCATTTGTTTTTGCAGTTGTATCCTGCAAAACTGTGATTTCTGATGAGGCCACTGCTAGGCTTGATTTGATAATATCAAAATTATCTCTAAAACCCTGTGTGTCGTTGTCCACACCTGCTACAGGGTATGCTTCATCTATGTTGATATAAAGACTGTTTATTAGACTGGTCATCTTCGTTTTCCTTTTATATATTTATTATACATTGTATCGGTAGTTTGTGAATTTTAAGAACTGCGGTTCGGAGTTACCCAGTGTACTATCTATTAGGAATCTATCGATTTCATAATCAATTAATCCAAAGTCAAATCCGCTATTTTTAACATTTTCCAAAATAGTTTGCCCTTCACCGGCCTTGCAATAACACAACGGTATGGCATTTATAAAGCCAGTGGCTGGCGTTTTAGAATTTTGGGCAGTTTTCATCCATAAAGGTAAAAATTCGTTTTCTACAGTTATTGCCCGTATAGTACTGCCGTCTTCGTTGTTTACACTCAGACTTCGTAGATTCTTTCTTATGTTTATAATACTGCTCGGGTATGCAAATTCTTGATCTCGCCCGCTGGCAAATACAGCACTGTTATCGGCAGTATAGGGATCATTTACCGGACGAAATCTATCGGGCTCATCTTTGTTTAATTTTGCCTGATTGTCTGGTGTAGTTAGCAACCCAGAAGCCACTGAATTGGTTGCTTGGTTTACTAATGCTCGTGCATTTCTATTTCTAGGAAGTTTTATTTGTTGCTGAGCAGATAGTTCTCTTTGTTCGTAATCATCCAACACTTCAATATACACTACTTCGTATAATGTTTTATCAGAACCTTGTTCTTTAGCAATGGCACGGCGAATCTCGCCCATTTTAAAACGTTTTCTTTTTATGTTTCTATTTAATGCAGGAACATATTCAGAAATAACTCTAGTTTCTATCCCAGCATAAATTAACATTTGCAATTTATATTGAACTCCAAAATTGGTATCATTCAATCTGTAAATTTTTTCAGGAACAAAAACAGTTGCGTCGTTAATAAAATTAGTAAAATAATCTCGAGAACTTATTTTTTGATAAGGTTGCACGTATATATTGCTGTATAATTTTTCAGTGCTTTCTTCGATGGTTAAAGTAAATTCACCTATAACGGCACTGTACTTAAACTGGTCAATGGCCAATACTGAAAATCTATATGATCTATCGAATGTTTGTGTAGCACCGTCAAATGTTGTTGTACCTGTATCAAATAATGTAAGACCAGGAGCACCGTCTATGGAAAACTGCGGAATTTTTCCGATAAGTTCTCCTCGAGTATTTAAACTAAGACCTGAAGGTAATTTACTAGGTGTGCCGTCTCGGTTGGTGGTCAATACTTGATAACTCAACACTGCTCTAGGCACAGTGGTTTCGGCCACCACAGATAATGTACTGATAAAGTTTGCACGTATTTTTCCAAGATTGCTGGGAGTCAGGAACTTGATAACACTGTCAACTTCGCCCAACACCTTAAGATCGAATGTTTTAGAAGCAACGTTTGTATTGTATTCCAAAGTACTTCGTATAAACGTCCTTGTAAAGATTGTTGGATTACCTTGCGTATCAGTTGAAGGTACATCAATACGCAACGGTGTTTCTAATCTTAGTAATGCATACTGTCCGCCTACCACAGTTTGACTGGTATAAGACACAACACGGTATTGAAAATTTCCAATTCTTAAATATTCATTGGTTATTAAGGTAACATCTTCCGTAGGTAACGGATTGATCAACAAATAGTTTTGTCCGTAGGCCGCACCAACTCCTACTACCACTGCAACTTCTGCTTCAGTAAATCCGGTAGCATCGTATTTGATAGCGTTGACTGTGAACTTATAATCTTCTGTTATGGCCGGTTGATAAGGAATATAACCAAATATTTCACCGTTCAACGAATCTAAAAATAATCCTTGAGGAAGAACGCTGGGAGTATTATCTGGATTGGTTTCAGCAAGTTCATAGACCAGAGGGCTCAGTGCAGGATTTGGATCAAACGCATCTAAGATTATTGTTACATAGTTGTTTGCTCGCTTGATTCCTAAATTACTTCCAGTGAGCCAGAATGCACTTCTTAAGTATGTGGCATCAGCAGTGAATGTTCCGTTGCCTATCTGTAAAATTGTATTATCTGAACGTAAAAAATCATCACCGACTACAAATACACTAAATTTACGTTTTATAACAGATAGACCATCAGTGACACTGACAAAGAACTGATATCTACGATTTAACTTTCTAGGTGATTTTACAAGATCAATGTAATCAAATACCACACTGTCATATAAGAATGTATCTAAACCTGTTTTAGGTTCAATACCAAAGTCGAACGGATTGCTATCATACAAATTGGTATCAAAGAATCCTGAGCCAGCAGAAATATCTAATGATAAGATCGGGTCAACTTTTCCAGAAATTACCCCAGTGGAAGAAAGTGTTAAACCGGGTGGAAGTTCTCCGTCACCGTCTTGAATAAAAAAGTCTAACTTGTCGCCGGCCTTGATATCTTGATCTATGGCAGACAGGTTGAATTCAATATAAGTGTTGTCCAGCACAAATGCTTGACCGTTGGGATTAACATTAAGTGTGCCTTCTGGAGTTAACCAAACAGGATCGTCTGGTCCTTCGATAGTCATCAAAAATGTTCTGTCACTGACTTGATTATTCAATGAAGCACGTACAACAAATTTGTAATCTGTTTTTACTGCAACTTCAAAAGGTGTTCCAATAATTTTGTTGTTTACAATTCTAAGACCGCCAGGTAATTTTCCTGAAATCACATTAAAGGTGACACCAGATAGGTTACCGGTCAACGGTAAAGTGGGTAAATTTAATGAAAGACTTAGACGCTCTTGGAATGTTCCAAGGCTGCTTCCAGTGGGTAATGTCCAAACATTTAACATTTCTACGATTCCTCGATGTATTTATCGTATAGAATCGTAGATTAAAGTTGAATAATTATAAGTTAGAAGCACCCGACACAGGGATATTATACCAACCGCCACCGATTCTTACTTGTAGTCCGGCTTGACCCAACGGACTGCCACCTGCATCAGTGGGTTCATAATTATAGATAATAGTGCCGTCATTGATAAACGGACTAAGTGCGGTGCGCTCTGCGTTACTTAATGCTCTTAGATTAACTGCTGTGACTTTTAATTCGCCTTTGGAACTATACTTTAATAAATTTGTGGTGTCTGACAACGGATCATTAAAGAAAGTGTTGAGATCGCTAAACCCACTGCCCATAAGAAGTGTGCTAGGGATACTGCCAGGATCTGCACCTGTTTGATCTTCGGCAATATAACTCCAGCAAAGCCCTGTACTGCTTCTGTTCTAGGAATTCCTCCAGGTGCAGGCGGAATACCTTTTAGGTTAAAACTTCGAAAATACATACCACCTAATTTGTCGCCTGTTTGAATATTATCAGGATTATCAAGGGTTCCTCGATAAATGGTGTAATCTTGTGTACCAGGTAGTGTTAAACCACCACCGTCGGCCAAAGTAATTCTTCCATAGTGTACACTGGGCTGTTGTTCATACTGTACAGATGCAAACGGTACTGCTTCCGAACCAAAATTAAATTGTACAAAATCGTCATTGTTTTGATGTATTAGGCTGTTCCCGTCTAGTGTACTAACAGACCCTACGGCCACGTTTGTTACTGAAATTGCATTGCCGCTAAAAGTATTGTTTGTGGCATTAACCAGTACTTCACTGCTGTCTGAACTTAGCACGTTGCCAACCAAGTCTGATTCTGTAGTCACTGCTTGTATAGTGCCTGAACTAATAATATTACCGCTGATATTTACATTACCTGTATTGGTAATCGAACCAGTGGATACCACAGCAACTCCGCCGTTGCCTGTAATTGTTATTTTTTTAGTTGTAATATTACCAACATGATTAATGTTTCCGGTAAATTCCAAGTTACCCGAGCCAGTAATATCATTATTATTTAAAATGATATCGCCCTCCATGCTGCCAGCGAGCACAGCATTCTGACCCACAGCAACGCCTCCCAGCGTTGCTCCGTCACCTACATATATAGGATCAACGTCTGCTGATAGATAATCAGTAACAAAGACCAGTTCACCAACAATAGGTGTATACAGTAATCTTTGTGCGTTTGTTCCGCGTCTTATTTGCAAAGCCATTTAGATATTCTCCAACTTTATAGTGTTCCTGCATCGATTGATAAATCAGTGGGCGATATAATAGTACCTAAGTCTAGTCCAACACGACTAAGCAAATACTGAAATGCGCTAGTATATTGATTATCCAATGTACCAAAGTCAAAAGTATTTATCGTGTTGTTTAGGTCTCTAACGGATACTCCGTCGACTCTTGCTGGTTGATAGTTAGGGTTTCCTGGATTAGGTTGAACCCCAACAATACTGCCAGCACCAATGATATAGTCAGGAGCAAGAGGGTATACTCTACCCATTAAATTACCATTTACAGAACCGTTAAACATGGTAGCAGTCATGCTAGTTGCTGAAACGCTGCCAGTGGCATTTAAACTGCCAACGGTTATGTCTTTGTTCTGAAAATTTGTACTGATAACAATTTTATCGCCCACAGCAGTGATGCTGAGTTTATCATCAGTTCCTAAACTTTTAAATTGTAAAGTATTTTGTACTTTTTGTTTGAAAATACCCAAACCGTCGCCAACATTGGCTGCAACAGTGCTGGCATCAACGCTGGTTTCAAGTTCGACGAAGTTTTCGTTGACCTTTTGAAATGCGGTACGGAGATCGTCTCCAGTACCGTCATTTGCAATATTTCCAATATCTATCAATGTAATGTTCATATCAATATTTATGTTAATTACGGCCCACAGCCACTTCCACTACTCCTGGCGCATTGTCCAGTTTCTCAGCCAATGCTTTTCCAATAATTGTACCTGCTTTAGGATCGTTGTTTACAATAGCATAACCTGGTTTAGCGGCTGCTACCAGTATATCGCCTTTACGAACTATGCCTACTACCTTGACTGGTACACGACCTTGTAGGGCCACACAGACCTTGATTCCAGGGCAAGCATCATTCATGATGTAAGCGGCAGTATCGGAAACTACACCTGCTACACGACGATCCATGTGTAGTTGAGTTGTTGTTACTTCTTTTTCACCGCCGAATATTAGAACAGTACCAACTTCGTATTCGGTGTCGCCTTCGTAGTATTCTGCCAAGTCAGCGTAAGTAGCAAGGAATCTACTACCAGTAGTTAGACTCCAATTGCCTTCAACACTACCAACGGATGTGTTATCTGCTCCTGCTTTTAGATATGGTGTTTTAACATGTGTGCTGAAGTTGCCTTCTGTACCTGCCACAGTTGTTGTAGCAGTAATACTACTTGCACTGGTGATAGAACCAGTTCCACTAGTGCTGAAATTGCTACTTACACTGAGTGTACCTGTTAGTGTTGTATTACCACGAATATTAACAGTAGTTCCACCGATAGTTCCTCCAACAGCATCAAATGTTGTTACACCTCCAGGAGTTTTAATCAACAGTGTGTTTGTTGATGTATTAACATCGATGGTGTCAAAACTATCAATGAACAGTCCTTTAACATTTATTTGTCCACTAGCATCTGTTTGAACAATACTACTTGCCGCGCCGTTGGTAGTAATTGGTCTTACATCATAACGACTTGCCGCTGGTAAACTTGTATTAACAAACATTACTCCAGTGGTTGCAGTTCCGCCAACAAACCTTGCGTTTTGTATACCGTCACCGTCGATTACTGCTTGTCCAAATGTGATTTCGCTTGGACTTGCGGCCGCACCGCTTCTATTGCCTAACAAGTAACCTGTAGTAATGTATTGTAGTTTTCCTAACGTTACACCAGTACTTGCACTTGTCGATGTTTGTAGTTCAATCCATCCGTTGGTTGCAGTAAATTCTGCGCTCTTGAAACTTGCAAGACCTCTATCTGCTTGTGCAATACTTGTGGCATTTGCACGAGTTGTTGCGGCAGTCATAGCCAACTTACTTTGTGCAATAGCCGCATTATCATTGATGTGATGATTGGTGATTGGATTATTCGCACCAGCACCACCGACTAACTTGTAGGTAATAACGTTGCCGATACGTGTGATAGTTAAGTCACTGCCACCTGCACTAGTAGACGCAGTGTTGGTAATTGTTGTGGTGTTGTTGTTGACGTCGATCCAGTTTGCACCGTTATACATTAGGAAGTCTAAGTCGGCTCTGCCAGCAACGCTGACTTTAGTATCTGCCAACTGCTGACTGTCAACGTAATTTTTATTAACAGCATCAGTGTCAGCCGCAGGTGCTCCAACAGCCTGAACCTTAAATCCGCCCATGTTCAAGTCTGCTATTGGACTTAAAATACCTGCACGATCTAAGAATCCAGGACCTATTAAATCTGCTTCTGCCACTGCTTCGTCTGTGCTACGGAATAGACCTAGACGTAGGTCCACATAACCTTCAATGGCGTTTTCAGTTGGCACAGCATCTGTAGCACCGTCTGTAAACTTCTCATCGTTGGAGAATTCACTAATAGCAACACCGCGTTTGAAACCAATACCGTCTAGATTA
>Ga0255104_1000569_pt1 | contig 10577 bp, 3 predicted proteins | sample Law_Cont_RepC_0h_FD_188446 | JGI IMG/M metagenome (GOLD analysis project Ga0255104, IMG submission 188446) | Freshwater microbial communities from St. Lawrence River, New York, United States - Law_Cont_RepC_0h | ecosystem: Environmental > Aquatic > Freshwater > River | place: USA: New York... | reverse complement strand
ACCGCGCCCCCAACGCGCCAAACACATGCTCCCAATCAATATCCCCAGGCTTCAACTGGCTCGCCGCCGTGTTCCCACGGTCCGGCACGCCCAGCGCCCCCCGAATCCCAAACCCTCGCTCCGTGAAATTCAACCCGTTCCGCACCGACCTCCCAATCCCATCATACGGTACCCAACGCACCAACCCAGTATCCACCCCGCCCTGCAGCATGAAATCCTCAGTCAGCCGCCCCACATCATTGTCCGCAAACGCCGTCACATGCGCCGTGCGCAGCCCGAAACACTTCCGTAACCCGCGCGACACATTGTACTCCCCTCCTCCCTCCCAAACCTGAAACGTCCGCGCACACCTTACCCGGCCCTCGCCCGGATCGAGCCGCAGCATCACTTCACCAAGAGATACACAGTCAAAACGACAGTCAGCAGGGGATTTGAGAGTCAGCATAAGATGAGAATTCCATGATAGAGCAGCGTCCCGCCACAAAAACAAGCGGCCCGTTTTCCTTTCGGAAAACGGGCCGTTATAACCTGGCAACGTCCTACTCTCGCATGACCTGTCGTCAAACTACCATCGGCGCTGCGGCGTTTCACTTCCGTGTTCGGGATGGGAACGGGTGGTTCCACCGCGCCATGGTCACCAGAACCACAGCAGTGAGTACCAGAGGTACTTCTGCCGCGGTTCCGAAGACCCAGGCTGCGCCCGGATTCTGGTGGGTCGATGCCCTTGTTACAGGACTTCAGTCACCGGGCCCCGCCTCGCGGCGGCACCCTTCGGAGTGTTTTCATTCAAAGAACAGCAGCGGACCCGTCAAACGGCCGGTTACAGTTCACTGACATCTGCATACAGGAGGAAATACGCTAATAAAACAAGAGCGAGAATCAAGTCGAACGGACGATTAGTAATGCTGAGCTGAATGCATTGCTGCACTTGCACCCGCATCCTATCAACGTGGTAGTCTTCCACGGTCCTTCAGGGAAAACTTATCTCGGGATGGGCTTGGCGCTTAGATGCTTTCAGCGCTTATCCCTTCCGCACTTAGCTGCCCAGCGATGCCTTTGACAAGACAACTGGAACACCAGAGGTGCGTCAGTCCCGGTCCTCTCGTACTAAGGACTGAACCCCTCAATTTTCCTGCGCCCATGGAGGATAGAGGACCGAACTGTCTCGCGACGTTCTGAACCCAGCTCGCGTGCCACTTTAACCGGCGAACAGCCGGACCCTTGGGACCTTCTCCAGCCCCAGGATGTGACGAGCCGACATCGAGGTGCCAAACCTTGCCGTCGATATGAACTCTTGGGCAAGATCAGCCTGTTATCCCTAGCGTACCTTTTGTCCGTTGAGCGACGCCGATTCCATCTTCAAGCGCCGGATCACTTTGACCTGCTTTCGCATCTGCTCGGCTTGTAGGCCTCACAGTTAGGCTGGTTTATGCCAATGCACTCGACACCTGATTGCCAACCAGGTTGAACCAACCATCGCGCTCCTCCGTTACTCTTTGGGAGGATACCGCCCCAGTAAAACTGACCGTCTGCCATTGTCCTCCGCCCGGATTCACGGGACCGGTGTTAGATGTTCCAATCCTCAAGGGTGGTGTCTCATTGACGACTCAGCTGCCCCCGAAAGGGCCGCCTCAAAGTCTCCCACTTACGCTGAGCATGAAAACCGAAACAACAGTGACAGATTACAGTTAAGGTGCATAGGGTCTTTCCGTCCTTCCACGGGTAGGCGGCATCTTCACCGCCAGTACAATTTCACTGAGCACCCCGTTGAGACAGCGCCCAACTCGTTACACGATTCGTGCAGGTCGGAACTTACCCGACAAGGAATTTCGCTACCTTAGGACCGTTATAGTTACGGCCGACATTCACGGGGACTTGAGTTCACAGCTTCGCCTTTCAGCTAACCGCTCGCCTTAATCTTTCCGCATTGGTCACGTGTCACACCCTATACTTGGACTTGCGTCTTGGCAGAGTGCTGTGTTTTTGATAAACAGTCGGTTGGGCCCATTCACTGCGGCCCCCTTTGACAGGGGCACCCCTTCTCCCGAAGTTACGGGGCTAGATTGCCGAGTTCCTTAACGGGGGTTCACTCTTGCGCCTTAGTATATTCTACTCACCCACCTGTGTCGGTTTGCGGTACGGGCACCTTAGCATGCACCGGAGATTTTCTTGGAGATCAGTTCAGACAATCCGGTCCGGCCGTAGCCTTCCCGTCAGCTTGCGCCACTGCCACTTTCAATCGGCAGCTGCCCTCCCCAACCCCGTCCCTCCGGTTTAAGTTTTCGGTGGTGCGGGAATATTGACCCGCTGTCCATCGCCTACGCATCTCTGCCTCGGCTTAGGTCCCGACTAACCCTGGGACGAATAGCGTGGCCCAGGAAACCTTGGGTTTACGGCGGGCAGGGATTTCACCTGCCTTCACGTTACTTATGTCTGCATGCTCTCTTGTCAGCACTCCACCTTCAGTCGCCTTCCGGCTTCCACGCGCTGACAATGCTCTCCTACCACACGGATCCGGCGAACCGGTTCCGCATCCAGAGCTTCAGTATGCCGCTTGATCGCCAATCATTTTCGGCGCGGGACCACTCGATGAGTCAGCTATTACGCACTGTTTAAATGGTGGCTGCCTCTAAGCCAACATCCTCACTGTCTCTGTAGTCCCACATCCTTTCCACTGAGCGGCATTTAGGCACTTTAGCTGCTGATCTGGGCTGTTTCCCTCTCGACGACGAAGCTTATCCCCCGCCGTCTCACTGCCGCACTTCACCGGGCGGTATTCGGAGTTTGATTAGGTTTGGCAGGCTGGTGTGCCCCCTAGCCTATTCAGTGCTCTACCCCCGCCCGTCAGCATGCGACGCTGCACCTCAATGCATTTCGGAGAGAACCAGCTATCACGGGGTTTGATTAGCCTTTCACTCCTACCCACAGCTCATCCGAGACTTTCTCAAGAGCCACCAGTTCGGCCTTCCACGGCATGTTACTGCCGCTTCAGCCTGGCCATGGGTAGGTCACCTCCGCTTCGGGTCCAGTGCCTGCGACTATGTTCGCCCTGTTCGGACTCGCTTTCGCTGCGCCTGCGCCCCAGAAGGGCTTAAGCTGGCCACAGACACTGACTCGCAGACTCATTAAGCAAAAGGCACGCCATCACCCCCGAAGGGGCTCTGACACCTTGTAGGCACACGGTTTCAGGTTCTATTTCACTCCGCTCACAGCGGTTCTTTTCACCTTTCCCTCGCGGTACTTGTTCACTGTCGGTCGCTGGCTGGTATTTAGCCTTACGGGATGGTCCCCGCCAATTCACACGGCGTTTCACGTGTGCCGTGCTACTCAGGATTACCCCCGGGCTGCTTTGGTTTTCGGTTACGGGTCTCTCACCCTCTCGGGACCGGATTTCCAGCCGGTTCACCTAACCTCTGCAGTCCCTTACGGGGTCCTATAACCCCGGAGGCAAAGCCTCCGGTTTGGGCTGTTCCGCGTTCGCTCGCCACTACTGACGGAATCACTGTTTTGTTTTCTACTCCTCCGGTTACTGAGATGTTTCACTTCACCGGGTCTCGCGACCTGTTCCCTATGTATTCAGGAACAGACGTGCAGATATTAATCTGCACAGGTTACCCCATTCGGAAATCTCCGGATCATAGCGTATTTGCCGCTCCCCGAAGCTTATCGCAGCTTATCACGTCCTTCATCGCCCGCCAGCACCTAGGCATCCACTGTGTGCCCTTTGTAACTTGATTCTCTTCTCCTGTTCAAATCGGAGAAATCTCGCCGTATTTCCTAAGATCGCATTTGTGAAGCCCTCAGGCTTCAATGATCTTGTATTTCTACCCTGTATGCAGATGTCAAAGAACAGCTTCACGGCGCTGCTTCGCGGCACAGTTTCATTCCCTTCATCAAACGCTCTCCCCGGTCGGGTGGACCCAGCAGGACTCGAACCTGCGACCCCCGCCTTATCAAGGCGGTGCTCTAACCAACTGAGCTATGGGTCCTTGCCCCATCCGCTTCAGTCGGCAGTCCGTCGCAGTCCGTCCGCTTCTCCCTCCCCCCATTCATCAGAAATGGTGGAGGCAAGGAGATTCGAACTCCTGACATCCAGCTTGCAAAGCTGGCGCTCTACCAACTGAGCTATACCCCCGGTTCTTCAGGACAGCTTCCGCTGCCCCGACAGGCGCTCTTTCCAGAAAAAGAAGAAGTAAAGACCAATTCGCACGCTGCGCATCAGAACTTCCACGCAGCCCTTAAGGTGCGGCGCTTTCGCAACCGCTCACCGGACTATGTCTGCGGTGTTGACCTGAAGTGCGGCTTTTCAAGGTCCGGGGGTTGTTTCCCGGTCCGCGCACTTCTGTACTCCATAGAAAGGAGGTGATCCAGCCGCAGGTTCCCCTACGGCTACCTTGTTACGACTTCATCCCAGTCACCAGTCATGCTTTAGGACCCTGCTTCATTGCTGTTAGCGCGGATACTTCGAGCGCGACCGGCTTCCATGATGTGACGGGCGGTGTGTACAAGACCCGGGAACGTATTCACGGCACCGTAGCTGATGTGCCATTACTAGCGATTCCGGCTTCATGAAGGCGAGTTGCAGCCTTCAATCTGAACTGGGCCCGGTTTTAACGGATTTCCTCCACCTCGCGGTATCGGTTCACATTGTACCGGGCATTGTAGTACGTGTGCAGCCCTGGGCGTAAGGGCCATACTGACTTGACGTCGTCCCCACCTTCCTCCCAGTTGAACTAGGCAGTCTGTCCAGAGTTCCCGCCATTACGCGCTGGCAACAGGACACGGGGGTTGCGCTCGTTGCGGGACTTAACCCAACATCTCACGACACGAGCTGACGACAGCCATGCAACACCTGTGCAAACCGTGGATTGCTCCACTAGGCGGCTTTCACCACCGACAGAATGCATGTCAAGCCCAGGTAAGGTTCTTCGCGTTGCATCGAATTAAGCCACATACTCCACCGCTTGTGCGGGTCCCCGTCAATTTCTTTGAGTTTTAATCTTGCGACCGTACTTCCCAGGCGGCACGCTTAACGCGTTAGCTCCGGCACGGGAGGGGTCAAATCCCCCCACACCAAGCGTGCACCGTTTACTGCCAGGACTACCGGGGTATCTAATCCCGTTTGCTCCCCTGGCCTTCGAGCCTCAGCGTCAGGATCTGTCCAGAGTCTCGCCTTCGCTACTAGTGTTCCTCACAATATCTACGCATTTCACTGCTCCACTGTGAATTCCAGACTCCTCTCCAGTCCTCAAGCACGGCAGTATCGGATGCAGTTCCGGGGTTGAGCCCCGGGCTTTCACATCTGACTTACCGTGCAGCCTACGCTCCCTTTACGCCCAGTGATTCCGAACAACGCTCGGGACCTTCGTATTACCGCGGCTGCTGGCACGAAGTTAGCCGTCCCTTCCTCTAGTGATACTCTCAAACCGGCTCGCAGTTAACGCCCGGCTTTACTCTCACTTGACAGGAGTTTACAATCCGAAGACCTTCATCCTCCACGCGGCGTCACACCATCAGGCTTTCGCCCATTGTGAATGATTCTCGACTGCTGCCACCCGTAGGTGTCTGGACCGTGTCTCAGTTCCAGTGTGGCTGGTCATCCTCTCAGACCAGCTACCCGTCGTTGCCTTGGTGGGCCGTTACCCCGCCAACTAGCTGATAGGCCGCGAACTCATCCGGAAGCGGCACCTTTCAGCACCTTCCGCAACAGACTGATGCCAGCCTGTGCCACACGGGGTATTAATCCAAGTTTCCCTGGGCTATCCCCCTCTTCCGGGCAGATTGTTCACGTGTTACGCACCCGTCCGCCACTGAACGGATATTGCTACCCGCCCCGTTCGACTTGCATGTCTTATCCACGCCGCCAGCGTTCGTTCTGAGCCAGAATCAAACTCTCCGTATAGAAAGTTTCCAAACATGATTCCGGCATTAGCCGGTTCGCATGCTCAGAAGAAATGTTTGACGTTCGCAGATCCAGTCTCCCAGATCTGCAGGACCGCGCGTCTTCACGACGCGCAGCGCACAAATTAGTCTTTCCTTCTTCTCTCAGAGATTCTCCAGCGGTTCAATCCGCTGAATATCTCTCAAAATGAAACTGTTTGGCAAAGAACGTTCGTTTCAGGGGGACAAAAAGCCCGATTGTGATCGTTTCCGTCACAACCAGGTCCTTCAGCCGCGCTGATCGCATTGTTTCGTGCGACCCCCCTCAATACCACACCCTCCGCCCCACGCAACTCATTTCTCCCTCTTTTTTGCTTTTTCTCACGCCCCCCGGGGAAGATCCCGGGGGGAGAGCTTCAAAACCGCCACCAGTGGCACCTATTTCCCCGCCGCAGGTGCAGCCGGAGATGCCTTCACCGGCTCCTTCTCGCCAAGCTTGAGCGTCGGCTCTTTGGCGTCCTCACTTATATCGAGCCCGATCCAGTGGCCATTGAGCGCGTGCGCTGGAAACCCGCAGGCGAGCGCATACTCACCAGCTTCGTCCGCAGTGAAGCTGAACTGATGGGTACCGTAAGACAGGCCTTTGATATGGTCAGGCACACCGGCACCCTTGAAATAGGGCTCCGGCACCTGAAGCTTCTTCGTGTCATCCTTCTCGATGACGATGAGGCTGTGCGGGATCGGGCTCGGATTGATGTAGGTGACCTCAACCGTCCAGCCTTTCGGAATCGTGTAGAGGGCATTCCCTTTGGCGTAGCCGTTGAAGTTCATGCCGTAGTTCTCAGCCGTCCAGACCGCGACTACCGTGAGCTTGACCGTCTTCGGCTTGTCTCCGAGCCGGAGAAAGTCCTTTTCCGTCAGGCCGGCAACGAGTTCCTTCTTGAGTCCGGAGTCAGCGGCGGCGTGATCGGCATGATCAGCAGCGGGAGCCGGGGTTTTCTCGTCCGCTACAGCGGCAGAGAGAGTCAGGGCAAGGATAGGGATAATTCTCGGGATCATAGGGCAAGTGGGATAAATGGCGAACCGCCGGCTGCCGCACCCGCCAGAACTGGCAGCATGGAGCAACAGGCGGTCCGCACGGGATCTTGGATGCTTACTTCTTCTGAAGAGGTGCCGTGACAGCTCCGGCAGGAACCTTGTCGGCAGGAACAATTTTCCAGACCGCACCCTTTTCATTGACCGCAGGATCGACCGGGCCGCCGTAGTTGGCTGTCGCGTGCGTCAGGTAGATGTTGCCCGCTTCATCCTCGCCACCGCTGGTGGGACGGAGATTGGTGTCAAGGTCGAGCATTTCCTCCATCGCCCATTTGCCGGCCGCGTCACGCTTCACAGCCCAGACCTTGCCGCTCCCCCAATCCGCAGAGTAATAAATGCCGTCCATGGCCGGATAATCCTTCCCGCGATAGATGCCGAGACCGATGACGCAGTTGCCTTGGTCCACATGGCTGTACTCTGCGACCGGAAGCACCCCAACCCGTGGATTGGTGGCATCATCCTCAAGGGGGAAGGTATGGCTCCCACACATGAACTTCCACCCGTAATTCTCCCCACCTTTACTGCCGGCCGACTGAAAATCGATCTCTTCCCAGTGGTTCTGACCGATGTCGGCAATGAAAAGGTCCCCCGTCTTGCGGTCAAAACTGAAGGTCCACGGATTCCGGATGCCATAGGCCCAGATCTCAGGTTTGGCGAGCGGATGAATCTGGGAGAACTGCTTCTCCGAGATGCCAAAGAGCGTCATCTGCTGCTTCGGTGTGATGAATGGGTTGTCCTTGGGAATGCCGTACGCACGGTCCGGCGTCGACGTGTTCACGTCAATGCGCAGCATCTTGCCGAGCCATGTGTGCAGATCCTGCCCCGCACTGATGACATCCCCTTCCCAGCCTCCGTCACCGACCCCGACATACAGGTAGCCGTCAGGCCCGAACTTCATCTTGCCGCCGTGGTGGTTGCAGTAGGGGAAGTCAATCTGCATGATCACCCGCGCGGATTCCGGGTCGATACGGTCCGGGTTCTTCTTGGAAATCTGATATTCCGTCAGCAGCGTCGCCCCATTGAACCAGAGGTCGGCGTAGCTCACATACAGCTTGCCGTTTTCCTTGAACTTCGGGTGAAATTCGATGCCGAACAGCCCTTCCTCAAGGAACGAGCTGATCGTCTTGTCCTTCAGGTCGAGGGCGGGCTTGTCGAGGAGTTTGCCGTCCTTGATGACGCGGACAAGTCCATGGCGTTCACACACGAAGAGACGGCCGGACCCGTCGTTTGGAGCGGAAACGTCCACAGGATCAACAAGACCGTCTGCCACCTTGACGAGAGCAATCGGAGGCGCACCGGCAACTTTGCCGCCGGGTTGAGCCACTGCGTCGGCAGCACGGGTCGCGAGCGGCAGCGCGCACGCTGCGGAGAGGCTCAGAATGGGGAGGATGTTTTTTTGCATGGGAGGAGGCCGGAAGCTATCCTTCCGACCGCCGTGATGGCAAGCATCGGCTTGCACTTTTCAGCGGCACTGCCCTCCAGCAGATTGCGCCGCCGGTGTCACACGAGCATCCCGCGAACGACGGAGCCATGCACGTCCGTGAGCCGGAACTGACGGCCCTGGTAGCGGAACGTGAGCGCCTCGTGGTTGATGCCGCAGAGGTGCATGATCGTCGCCTGCATGTCGTGAACATGCACGGGGTCCTTGACGATATTCCATGCAAAATCGTCGGTTTCACCCCAGACCGTGCCTGGCTTGACCCCGCCGCCGGCGAGCCACCAGCTGTATGCCCGCCCAAAGTGATCCCGAATTCCCCACCCCATGTGACCAGCGTGTCATCGAGCAATCCCCGTTGTTTGAGATCCTTGACGAGCGCCGCACTCGGGAGGTCAGTATCACGGCATTGCTCCTCCAGCTGCGTGAAGAGATTGCCATGCTGATCCCAGCCGCTGTGCATGAGCTGCACAAAGCGTACGCCGCGCTCAAGAAGACGGCGGGCAATCAGGCAGTTGTTCGCGTAAGACCCCTTGGTAAGGACATCCGGGCCGTACATTTCAAGTACCGATTTCGGCTCATTCGAGAAGTCGAGGAGATCCGGGACGCTCGCCTGCATCCGGAAAGCCATCTCGTATTGGGCAATCCGGGTGTCCGTCTCAGGGTCGCCATAATCCGCAAGGTGCTCCGCATTGAGCGCATTGATGTCATCAAGCAGCAATCGCCGCGCCTCCCGGCTGACGCCGGCCGGGTTGTCGAGATACGGAACCGGTTCGCCCGTATTCCGGAAACGCACCCCCTGATAGCGGCTCGGCAGAAATCCCGCGCCCCAGTAGTAATCGAAAAAAAGCTGCCCGCAGGTCTTGCCACGGTCGGACGAGGTCATCACGACAAACGCGGGAAGGTCCTGAGATTCGCAACCAAGCCCGTACGAAAGCCACGACCCCATGCTGGGACGGCCGGGAACCTGTGACCCAGTCATGAAAAACGTGACGCCCGGAGCGTGGTTGACCGCCTCGGTGTTCATCGAACGCACCACGCAGATATCATCCGCAATCGATCCAATCCCCGGCAGCATCGAACTGATTTCCGTACCGCATCGGCCGTACCGCTGAAATGGCTTGATCCCCGGCACGATCGGCCATCGCTTGCTGCCCGCCGTCATGGTCGAAAGCCGTGTCGTGCCACGGACGCTGTCGGGAATGTCCTGCCCGGCCATCTTTTCCATGAGCGGCTTCCGATCAAATAGGTCGACGTGGGAAGGTGCCCCGCCCTGCCACAGACAAACGACACGCTTGGCCTTCGGGGCAAAATGGGGAAGTCCCGGAAGCCCACCCGCCGCCGCAGCATCATCCCTCAGCAGCGACGCAAGCGCGACACCGCCCAGACCAGCAGCGGATCGACCAAAGAAACCGCGCCGGGTGACCCGCTGGGTATGGAGGTCGAATGGATTCATGGGCTTGTTACGCTAAACGCCAGGCCCGAACCAGGTGTTTCAGGATTCGCCACCCTCACTTGCCGAGATCGAAGAGAAAGCGCAGCAGGTCGAGCCGCTGCGCCTCGGTCATCCACGCGGTCAGCCCTTCCGGCATCAAGCTACCGCTGTCTTGACGCTGCATAACGTCGGCCTTCACCACTGATTCAGTCGTTTCGGTGCCCGGAATCCGCAGGACGATGGTCTTGTCGTCTTCGCGGACCTTGTATCCTGCCGTCACCCGACTGTCGCGAGTCGTGATAGTCGTGAGAAAGTACCCTTCTTTGATCTGTCGGTGAGGCCACAGAACCGATTCCGCAATGAGTTCCGGGGTCATGCCACGCCCGACCGCCGTCAGATTCGGGCCGGTCAGCCCTCCCTCGTCGCCAACCTTGTGGCAACTCAGGCAACCGGACTGCGGAGCCCGGAAAATGCTCGCCCCTCGGGCGGCATCGCCACTGGCGCGGGCGTCAGCCACGAGTCGCTGGACAATTTCCGGAGCGTAATCCGGTACAATGCTGGCGTTCTCAGGGAGCCCGGCAGCCTTGCGGAGGCTCGCCGCAAGGACCGGTTCGTTCCTTCCCGCCGAAACCAGCGCCTTGAGCATTGCCAGCGCCAAGGCACCCGACGGTGGATGCTTGCCAAACTCGCCGCCCAGCCACGCAGGCACGTCTTTTGAACTCAGAGCGAGCC
>Ga0255104_1000564_pt1 | contig 10635 bp, 10 predicted proteins | sample Law_Cont_RepC_0h_FD_188446 | JGI IMG/M metagenome (GOLD analysis project Ga0255104, IMG submission 188446) | Freshwater microbial communities from St. Lawrence River, New York, United States - Law_Cont_RepC_0h | ecosystem: Environmental > Aquatic > Freshwater > River | place: USA: New York... | reverse complement strand
GCCGGGTGGTCCTTCTTTTCGCACTTGCCGCAGTGAGCGGAAGCGACGGCCGTGGAGACGGCGAGGGCGCAGGTGAGTGAGAGGAGCTTGATGAGCTTGGTCATAGGAGGGACCTTTAAAATGACTGAAGTCGGTCGACTGTCAACGGGCTTGGAGGTTTCTCGCTTCGGGCGTTTACCTCACTTTCTCCCTTAACTCTCCGAGTTTCGGACCGAGTTGGGTTAAGCCGGACCCAGGCAGCCACTGGCTTCCGCTGGTGGTTTCAAAGATTAGGGCGGCATTAAAGCATTTAAGTCCTTTAACGATAAACACTTGAGACATTTCCGCCTTCCTCTTGGCGGAAAAGACAATGGGTCCGTCGAGCGGGGTCGATTCCACCCACAGGATGACATCAGGATCGGCGTGGGCCAGGGTCTCCCAGTCAAGCTTGACCCAGCTGCCTTTTGCCAAGGCGGAATGGAAGCCTGCGCCATGCATCGGGAGTGCGAGGTAACTGTCCGGCCCGGCCATCATGCCGTCCCAGATGATGAGCAGCTTGCGTGGAAGGCGGTCGGGGATGCGTTCGAGGGGCTGGGTCCACCGTTGGATTTCCACCGGCGATCGGCCGACGGCCTCACCGATGAGACGGATGTCCCCGAGCACGCACGACGCGCTTTCCGGACCCAGGACCATGACCTTCAAGCCGGCCCCGCGGCAGCGCTCCGCCCAGAGCGGATTCGAGGTACGCGGCAGGATTACCAGATCGGGTTTGGCGCGCAGCAGCCGCTCGAGGTCTGGGTTGAAGACATCGCAGTCGCGCACGGCCGGGTGCGCCGCCGGCAGCGGACACCAGCGCGTGGCGGCGACGATCTTATCTGCGGCGCCGAAGTCGACCAAGGTGCGGGTCGCGCCGGGGCTGTAGCTAGCGATGCGCTCCGGCGCGGCGGTCGCGAGCCAGGCCGTTCCGAGCAGCGTGAGCGTGGCCAACCAGCGACGCATCAGGCCGAGAGCAGGCGGGCGAGGCGCACCGCCGAGTCGAAGCTGCCACGGTCCGCCCGCCCGGTGCCGGCGAGCTCGTAGGCCGTGCCGTGGTCAGGGCTGGTCCGCACATGTTTCAGGCCGAGGCTGAGGTTGGCCGAGGTCGCGAAGTCCACCGTCTTCAAGGGCGCGAGGCCTTGGTCGTGGTAGCTCGCGGCGACCGCGTCGAACTCGCCCTGCAGGTGGCGGTGGAAGACCGTGTCGCCCGGCAGCGGGCCGCTCACGTCGTGGCCCTCGGCGCGCAAGGCCTCGATTGCCGGGCGAAGGACGGCGTCATCCTCCTTGCCGAGCAGGCCGCCTTCGCCGGCATGAGGGTTGAGCCCGCAGACGGCGATGCGCGGGCGGGCGTCGCCGAGCTTCGTGCGCAACGCGATCAGCGCTCGCACGGTGCGACGGACCGCGGCGGCGTCGAGCGTGCGCGGAACGTCCGCGAGCGGCAGATGCCAGGTCGCCAGCCCAACCGTCATCCGGCCGCCAGCGAACGCCATCACGGGCTCGCCGCCCCAGCGCGCGGCGAAAAATTCCGTCTGCCCCGGGAACGGGTAGCCGACCTCGGCGAGGCGCTTCTTGTTCACCGGTCCGGTCACCACGCCGGCGAAACGTCCGCCGGTGGTGCCGCGGGCGGCGAGCTCCATCGCTTCGAGGGCGATCAGCTGGCCGGCCTCATCGGGCTGACCGGGATGCGTGATCCAATCGGCGGGCCCGACGGCGAGGCCGCGGCCGAGTCGCGCGATCCAATCGGCGGGTCCGATCGGCACAACGGAGTCGGCCAGCGCCGGGTGCGCCTGTAGCCAAGAGGCGATCAGGTCCGGGCCGACGCCAGCGGGGTCGCCGCAGGGGATGGCGAGCGGGAGAGGGCTCATGAAGGTTGGACGAAGCGCCCGCGTTTGCCGCCGAGGAAGAACTCCAGGAAGGCCCGACCTTCGGCCGTGTGGTAGGAGTCGGTGGCGAGCTCCGCCTGCGCGCGCGCGGCGCACCCTTGGCCGGGCGCGTAGACCGCATGGTAGGCGCGCTTCAGCTCGGCGATAGCCTCGGAGGGCACGCCGCGGCGCCGCAGGCCGACGAGATTCAGTCCAGCCAGTTCATTGCGTCCGTGGGCCAGCCCATTGGGCGGTAAGTCCTCGGTGATGACGGCGTTGCCCGATGTCAGGGAGCCCCCGCCGATGCGGCAGAACTGGTGCACGGCCACGCCCCCGCTGATGAAGGCCCGGTCGCCCGCGTGCACGTGCCCGCCGAGCATGCAGCCGTTCGCGAGAATCACGCCGTCGCCGAGGACGCAATCGTGCGCGACGTGGCTGCCCGCCATGAGTAGGCAATCCGCCCCGATGACCGTCGCGGTGTCCGGTTTCGTCGCGCGGTGCAACGTCACGTGCTCTCGGATCACCGTGCGCGCGCCGACCGTCACGCGCGAAGCGGTCGCGGGGTCGAACGACAGGTCCTGCGGGTCTCCGCCGATCACCGCGAAGTGGTCGACCACCACGCCCGCGCCGAGGACTGAGCGGGCTTTCAGGATTGCGTGCGCCGCGAGGCGGCAACCGGTGCCGATGACCGCGCCCGCTTCCACGATCGCGAACGCGCCGATCTCGGCGGAGGGGTCGACCTGCGCGGTAGGGTGGACGAGGGCGGAAGGGTGGATCACTTGGGGGGAGGCTGGCCGAAGAGCTCGAGCTGGGCGGCGTTGACCATATCGTAGGCGCGAAGCAGGCGAAGCAACTGCAAGGTGTCGGAGCGTCCGGCGGCGCCGGCCGTCTCGGCGGTCTGGATGAGGTTCTCCAGGATCGTCCGGAAGGTCAGGACATGGTCGACCCCTTGGGCCCGCAGCAGGGCGATGCTCTCGGAGCGTGGCGGTTCCTGCGCGGGTAGCCCCGGTAGCACCAGCACCCGGGCTGGTCGGGCGGCGGCGGGCGGCATCTCGCCGAAAGCCTCCTTCGCGGCTGGCGCGGCTTCCTTGCGGATGAAGTCTAGGAAGTCCCCGCGGCGTAGCATCGTCGGCGTCAGTCCTTTGGCGGGCAGTCCCTTGACCGCGACGACCGCGCCGGCCAGGCACGGTAGGTCCGAGCCGAACAGTTGGAAGCCGCTCTCCGCCCCGGCTCGGGGGGAGGGGTTCAGCACCTCGAGCAGCCCCGGTTCTTCCGTCCGCTTCGGGCGCGCCGTCGCGCCGGGCTTCGGCGGCGTCCGGGTGAAGAAGCCGTTAAGCTCGAAATACTCGCGGACGAGGCTGTCGTCGAAGCCGGCCATGTCGCAAGGATGCGGGCAGCGCCCCCCGACGGTCAACCGCGATGCGTCAGAGCGCGAAGTCGGCGGGCGCGAGCGCCACCGTGAACTCGCCCTTGAGCGAGCCTGCCTTGAGCGCGGGCACCAGGTCCTTGAGCGCCGCGGTCCGGATCGTCTCGTGCAGCTTGGTCAGCTCGCGGCCGACGCAGACGACGCGCTCCGGGCCGAGGAGCTCCAGCATCTCGTCCAGGAAGTCCCCGATGCGGTGGCAGGACTCGTGCAGGACCACGGTCTCGGTCGCGGTCCTCATCTCCTCCAGGAAGCGACGGCGGGCGGCGGACTTGGGCGGCAGGAAACCGACGAACCGGAAGGCGTTCGTCGGCAGGCCCGAGGCGGAGAGTAGGGCCACGATCGCGCACGGGCCGGGGAGCGGCGACACCGTCAGCCCGCGCTTCCGGCACTCGCGCGTCACGCGGAAGCCCGGGTCGCTGATGCCCGGCGTCCCCGCGTCGGTGATGAGCGCGATGACCGCGCCCGCTGCCACGCGGTCAGCGATGGTCACGGCGACCTCTTTCTCGTTGTGCTCGTGGTACGCGAGCATCGGTTTGGAGACGTCCAGGTGGCGCAGTAGCCCGCCGGTGACGCGGGTGTCCTCGCAGGCGACCGCATCGCAACCGGCGATCGCCTCGCGCGCGCGCGCCGTGAGGTCACCGAGATTGCCCAAAGGGGTCGCCACCACGAGGAGCCTTCCGGCTGTCCCGCGGGGCGCACCTGCCGTCCCGGCGGGCATCAGCGGAAGCCGGAAGGCGGCGTCTGCATGCCGGGGAGACCTCCCTGCCAGCTCGCGGGCTGGGCCTGCGGCAGCAAGGAGTCGGACGGCTTCTCCACCGTTTCGCAGCCGGACAGCCCGAGGAGGGCGCCGAGCAGCACGAGCACGGTCAGGAGACGCATGGCAGGCTTAGCGGGTGGCGAGCTTGCCGCTGAAGGGGGAGAGGGTGACCTCGCCGCCGCGGGTGAAGCCGGCGGTGGCGGACTTGCCTTCCTTCTCTTCCTTCTCGGAGACCGGATGGATTTCGGCGACGGAGGAGCTGGCCTTCGTGGCGGCGATGGAGACCGCGCCGATCTTGACGCCGTTCTGCAGGACTTCGAACTTCTCGCCCTTCTTCAGGCCGTCGTTTTCGCCGGCGGTGAAGCACACGATGCCCTTGGACGGATCGATGACGAGGATGCGGGTCTTGATGGTGTCGGCTCCGAAGGAGCTGGCGACGCCTTCCGTGGTCGCCTCGACGGTCGGGTCTTCGGGGAACTTGAAGGGGTCGGGCTGGGCGCCGATGGTGCCGCGGTATTCGTTGCGGAGGGCGGCGTACTTGTTCTTCACCTTGTCCATGTTTTCCTGGGCCTTGTTGGCCTTGGCGACCTCGGCCTCGAGCTGCTCCTTGGTGAAGAGGACGGCGACCTTCTCCTTCTCCTTCACGAGGTCTTCCTGGGAGGACTTGAGCTCGGCGGCGAGGGCATCCTTCTTGCCGTTCGCCTCGGCCAGCTGGCCGGTCAGTTCGTCGCGCTTGCGGGTGAGGTCAGCGCGTTCGCCTTCGAGGGTGGCCACGTTGGCGGTGAGGCCTTCGATCTTGGTCTTCTTGTCGGCAACATCGGCTTCGAGGTCCTTCTTGTTGCCTTCGAGCTCGATGATGCGCTCGCGCTTCTTGGTCAGGAGGGCGGTGGTCTTGGCGGAAATCTCGGCCATGCGCGGGGCGAACTCCTTGGCGGCGCCGACCTCGGCGTCGACCACGGCGAAGTTGGTCGCAGTCATCGCGGTCTCGATCTTGCCCTTCAGCAGGTAGGCGAAGACGCCGGCGGCGATGGCGGCCAGCACGCCGAGGGTGCGGATGACGATGTTCAGCTTCTTATTCATGGGATGGGGAAGGGGGGTTAGTTATGACGGAAAAAAGTGTGTCCCGGGTCCGGATGGTCCTGCCTTTCGACGGGTCCGGGGTTGGACGAGACGTGGAGGAGAACTTTGAACACCAGTTCCTCCGACCCGACAAGCCCATTTTCCTCACAAATCTGCCCAACAGACAGCCATTTGCCGGGGGTCTTGGCCAGCGCGGCGATCGTTCGTGCCCGCAGTCGGAGGGTCTCCGCGGCGGCCTTCTTGCCGGCTTCGACCCCGGGCTGGTGGTAGGCGTTGATGCCGAGGAGGCTGGCGTAGAGGCCGACCGCCCGTTCGAACAGGGCGATGAGCATGCCCACGGCCGCGGCATCGACCTGCTTGATGGTCAAGGTGATGCTGGCCCGCCCGTTGCCGGCGAGGGCCTCCCGGGTCCCGAGGAAGAACGCTTGGAGGTAGGCCCCGGAGGTGACGCCGGGCTCGACCTCGGGCGAGGGGCCCTGGCGGTCGGTGAGCACCTCAATGAAGACCGCGAAGAAGTTGTTCAGGCCGTCCCGCAGCTGCTGGACGTAGGCGTGCTGGTCGGTCGAACCTTTGTTGCCGTAGACCGTGAGGCCTTGGTTGACCTTCCGGCCTTGGAGATCGAGCTCCTTGCCGAGCGATTCCATCACGAGCTGCTGCAGGTAGCGGGAGAAGAGCAGTAGGCGATCCTTGTAGGGTAGGACCACCATGGCCTTGGTGCCCATGCCGTCCGTCAGGTGGTGCCAGGCGGCCGCCAGCGCGGCCGCGGGGTTACGGGTGGCGTCAGGCACGCGGGTTAGGGCGTCCATGGCCTTCGCCCCGGCCAGCAAGCCCCGGATATCGAGGCCCTGGAGGGCGGCGGGCAGGAGACCGACCGGGCCCAATTCGCTGGTGCGGCCGCCGACCCAATCCCACATGGGGAAGCGAGCCAGCCAGCGTTCCTTGACCGCGACTTGGTCAAGCTGGCTACCTTCGCCGGTCACCGCCACGGCATGCGCGGCGAAACTCAGTCCGGCGGCCTGCCAGCGGTGGGCCGCTTCGATCTGACCGTTGCGCGGCTCGGGGGTGCTGCCCGACTTCGAGGTGACGATCGCCAGCGTCGTGCCGAGGCGCCCGGAGAGCGTATCGAAGACGCGGTCGATGCCGTCGGGGTCGGTGTTGTCGATGAAATGGACGCGGAGCTTGTCGGCTTTGCCGCCGAGGGCGTCGGTCACGAACTGCGGGCCGAGGGCCGAGCCGCCGATGCCGATGCAGAGTAGGTCGGTGAAGGCGCCCGTCGTCCCGCGCACCTGGCCGGCGTGGACGCGGGCTGCGAAAGCTTCGATGGTATCGACGGACGCACGGACGGCGGCGCCGAGGGCCGGGTCGGGCGCCAGCTCAGGCGTGCGCAGCCAGTAGTGGCCGACCATCCTCTTTTCGTCGGGGTTGGCCACCGCGCCCTGTTCCAGGGCCGCCATGTCGGCGAAAGCCCGGGCCATGGCCGGAGCCAGCCGCGCCGCGGTGGCCGCGGGAACCTCCGCCCGGCTGAGGTCCAGGGCGAAGCCCAGGGCCGGGAAAGCCAGGAGGTTGCGACGGTAAGCTTCGAAGGTGGAGGCCATCGTCTGGGTTATGCCCCCGCCCAGCCCGGGAGGCAATCCCGTTCCCTGTTCAACGGGCCGACGAAAGCACGTGGAGGCCCTTTTTGTTGGCGACGACGATCTCCGCCCGTCCGTCGCCGTCGAGGTCCGCTACCTCGAACTGCGTGCCGATGCCGGCCTCCGTGTCCGCGACCCGCGGGTTGAAGACGACCTTGCCCTCGGCATCCTTGGCCCACGTGAGCCAGAGCACGAGCGGCGTCGCCTGCGGGTTGACGTCGCCTTTCGGGCCATGGGCCCAGAAGCGCTTGCCGGTCACCAGCGCCGGTTGCCCCGCGACGATCTGGCGGCTGAGCACGAGCGCGTGCATCTGCCCCAAGGCGAAACCGCCGGCGGAATTCTCAGGTTTGTCGTCCAAGATGCGGTGCTCCACGAAGGTGATTCCTTCCGGAGTGCGTTTCTGCTGGAACCATGACAGGCCGAAGCGGTGGGCGTCGAGCGAGGTCAGGACATCCGGTAAGCCGTCACCATCGACGTCCGTGACAATCATCTGCGCACCGCCATTGCGGCCGGCGGAGAACGCCATCGGGTGGAATTTCCACTGCGTGTCGAGTGGCGCGGTGGCGGCGGGGTGTTCCCACCAGCCGGAGCGCTCGAGGATGTCGGGGATGCCGTCGCCGTTGAGGTCGCCGACGCCGAGGCCGTGCGTGAAGCGTTGATACTTCTTGGGTTCGGCTGGCGAGACGGGGACGAATTTTGCTGGTTGGGTCGGGTCGAGCGGGTTGAGTTTCGCATACCCGACGGCCCCGCCAGACATGCAGACCAAGTACGGTCGCCCGTCCCCGTCGAGGTCGACCAGGTGCGGCGATTCGTTGTCGGTGCTCGCGAGGAAGAGGTGCCGTTTCCACGGCGCCGTCCCCGGCGCACCGGGGTTCTCGTACCAGTAGGTTTCTTTGCCCGGGAAGCCCACCGTGATTACGTCCGGCTTGCCGTCGCCGTTGAGGTCGGCGACGAGTTGCACGAATGATTCCGAGTAGCCGAGAGGATCGTACGGCCGGCCGGGATTGGCGGCGAAGGTATGCCGGAGGCGGAACTCCGGGCCGGCGTACCAGTGCGGTCCAGCGACGATGTCGGGGCGACCGTCCCCGTTGAGGTCGCCGACGGCGCAGCCCTCGCTGAAGAAATCGGTCGTGATCGTCCGCCGTTCGAAACGTGGCTCCGGGGCGGCCGCGAGGGCGAGGGCGCCGAGGCACGCCAAGGCGAGCGGGGTGGGGCGGGGCATGGGCCGACCTTGGCGCGGTTCGTCGCCGCAGGCAAAAACAAAGTCGGCGAGGCCGAAGCCTCGCCGGCGCGAGGTCTTGGCCGGCTGGCTCAGTCGCCGTCCGTGATCGCGCCTTCGGAGGCGGACTTCACCTGCTTGGCGTACTTGGCCAGCACGCCCCGCTTCTCCTTGCAAGGCGTCGCCTGCCAGCCTTGGAGCCGGCGGGCGATCTCCGCGTCCGGCAGGTCGAGGACCAGCTCGTTCTTCACCGCGTCGATCCTGATCCGGTCGCCGTTTTGCACGATGGCGAGCGGACCGCCGACCGCGGCTTCGGGTGAGACGTGGCCGACGACAAAGCCATGGCTACCGCCGGAGAAGCGACCATCGGTGATGAGCGCGACGGTCTTGCCCATGCCTTTGCCCATGACGGCGCTGGTCGGTCCGAGCATCTCGCGCATGCCCGGGCCGCCCTTGGGGCCTTCGTTGCGGATGACGATCACATGGCCGTCCTTGACCTCGCCGTCGAGGATGCCGCGGAGCGAGGCCTCCTCGGACTCGTAGACGATGGCCTGACCCGTGAAGGCGCTACCTTCCTTGCCCGTGATCTTGGCGAGCGCGCCGTGCGGGGCGAGGTTGCCGCGGAGGACGCGGAGATGGCTGTCGGCCTTGATAGGATTGCTCAGCGGGCGCACCACGTCTTGGTCGGCCGAGTAGGGGCCGACGTTCGCGAGGTTCTCCGCGACGGTCTGGCCGGTGACGGTGAGGCAGTCCCCATGCAGCAGGCCCGCGTCCAGCAGCATCTTGAGCAGCGGCTGGAGGCCGCCGATGCGCACGAAGTGGGCCATGTTGTACTTGCCGCTCGGCTTCAGGTCCGCCAGCACGGGGACTTTCCGGCCGACGCGCTCGAAGTCCTCGAGGGTGATCTTGATTCCCGCGGAATGGCCGATCGCGATGAGGTGCAGGACGGCATTCGTCGAACCGCCGAGGGCGATCACCGTGATGTCCGACGGCCGGATGTTCTTCTTGAGCAGTGCGAGCACGGCCTGGCCGGCGCGTTCGCAGTCCACCAGCTTGTCCTTGGAGTTCGCCAGCTGCGCGGAGCTGTCGGGCAGGCTCAGGCCCATCGCCTCGATGGCCGAGGCCATGGTGTTGGCCGTGTACATCCCTCCGCACGAGCCTTCGCCCGGGATGGAGCACTTTTCGATTTCCTGCAGTTCGGCGTCGTCGATCTGCTTGGCGGCATGCTGACCGACGGCCTCGAAGACGGTGACGATATCGGCGGCCTTGCCTTTGTGCAGGCCGGGCAGGATGGTGCCGCCGTAGACGAAGACGGAGGGACGGTTGAGGCGGGCCATCGCCATCACGCAGCCGGGCATGTTCTTGTCGCAGCCCCCGATCGTGACTAGGCCGTCGAAACCTTCCGCCCCGGTCACCGCTTCGATGGAATCGGCGATGATCTCGCGCGAGACCAGCGAGTAGCGCATCCCCGGGGTCCCCATCGAGATACCGTCGGAAACCGTGATGGTGCCGAAAATGACCGCTTTACCGCCGGCGGCGTCGGCGCCCTTGGCGGCTTCGTTGGCCAGGCGGTCGATGTGCATGTTGCACGGGGTGACCATCGACCAGGTCGAGGCCACGCCCACCACGGGTTTCCGGAAGTCGGCATCGGAGAAGCCGACCGCGCGGAGCATGGCCCGGCTGGGGGCGCGGTCGGGTCCGTCGACGACGGTGGACGAATGTTGGCGGGTGTGGTCGGGGGTGCTCATGCGGGTGTGAAAAGTCTGCGGTTGTCAGGGAGGAAGCCCCCCCTAATAAGAGGGCAGGGTGCGGACACTGAGCCGCCCCCCTCCGGCCGACAATCCCCTTTTAAGTCCCTTCCTCCCGTGGAATTCAACCTTAAGAAAATCATCAAGGCGCTCCTCTTCTCGACCTCCGAAGCGGTGTCCATCAAGGACATCCAGAAGGTGGTCCAGCGCTACCATGCCCAAGCCGCCACCGCGCAGCAGGAGGAGCGACCCGAAGGCGCCCCCGCCGACGTCGCCGAGGCCCTCGCCGCCCCGGTGCAGGAGGTAATCCAGGATATCATCGACCAGGTCCCCACTTTGCTCACTGCCACGCAGATCCGCGAGGCCGTCGATGCGCTCGAAGGCGAGATGCGCGAGGCCAACGATGCCTGCCGTATCCTGCAGGGTCCGGAAGGTTTCCGGCTCGTCATCTCGCCGGCCTACGCCGATTGGGTGCGCCTGCTCCGCGGCGAGCCTCGTCCGCAGCGCCTCAGTCCGGCGGCGCTCGAGACCCTTTCGATCATCGCCTATCGCCAGCCCGTCACGCGTTCCGAGATGGAGGCCATCCGCGGCGTCTCGGTCGATAGCGCCCTGACCCGTCTGCTCGAGCTCGAGCTCGTCGCCGTCACCGGCCGCGCCGACCTGCCTGGTCGCCCGATCCAATACGGTACCACCGACAAGTTCCTCGACTTCACGGGCCTGCGTTCGCTGGGCGAGCTCCCCGCTTCCGACGTCCTTTCGCCCGCCCAGATCTCCGAGTGGATCGCCCGCGCCACGACCCCGGTCAGCGTCGGCGACGCCGAGGTCGGCCTGCCGCTCGAGGACCAGTCCGCCGCCGCGGTCGCCACCGAGGAGCCGCCGCCCGCCCCCGACCAGCCC
>Ga0255104_1000563_pt1 | contig 10637 bp, 10 predicted proteins | sample Law_Cont_RepC_0h_FD_188446 | JGI IMG/M metagenome (GOLD analysis project Ga0255104, IMG submission 188446) | Freshwater microbial communities from St. Lawrence River, New York, United States - Law_Cont_RepC_0h | ecosystem: Environmental > Aquatic > Freshwater > River | place: USA: New York... | reverse complement strand
ATGACGATCTGGCCAAGTGATGGATTGCGTTGCCTGCGCATGGTCAGCAACGACGCACATTTAAGTTAAATCACGCCTGAATAAATCACGTTTACTAACTACTAATCTCTGCCGTATCCTTAATCACTGAAGAGTCGCCCGGGTCACCGCGTTGTCGCAAGACACCGAGGAAAGTCCGGACTTCACAGAGCAAGGCGGTGGGTAACACCCACCCGGAGCAATCCGCGGGAACAGTGCAACAGAAAGTAAACCGCCAATAGAAATATTGGTAAGGATGAAACGGTGGTGTAAGAGACCACCAGTAATTGCAGTAATGCAGTTAGCTATGTAAACCCCGCCTGAAGCAAGACCACGCAGTTGGCGTTCGAGTGCTGCTCGCACGAGTCAACGGGTAGGTTGCTTGATTACGTAAGTGATTACGTAACTAGATGGATGGTGATCGGTTCGCAAGAACCACAGGATCCGGCTTATAGGGCGACTCTTCTTTATTTACATAGCCAACATGCTCAAAGAAGTTTAAATTGAGCGTGATGGATTTGTTAATTTTTCCCAAAACGTATTAAGAAAATAGAACTTTTTGGGGAGTAATTGGGGGCAGTGGGGGCAAGAATAAGGGCAAGAACTTTCCTTACTCGACCTCAAACTCTTCAGTAAGTCGCATCAACTCCATAATCGACGCAACTTTGAAAGTCGACTTAGTCCAAGCCTCAGAGTAGCCATCGAACTTTCCTGCGGTAGAACTGTTGGATAGGTCAGCCCCTTTCAACCTAAGCATTCTTAATATTGCCGTTTCCCACTGCTGCGTTAGGTGTCCGTCCATTGGACCACGAATCTCGAGTACTTCCCATCCTGACTTTAAGTGAGTACCAACTCGTTTGTTAGGATTATTAGTAATGCCAATTTGGAAAAGATCCCACTCCGGATGAGATAGAAAATAGAGCCAGCCATCTTTGTTAGGATCAAATCCAGCTTTGGCGCATGTTGGGCAACCTCTTGAGCCGTAAGTGCGATCATTTACTATTGCCATCCAGTGATGCCCCTCTTCACATTTCCAGCGAAGTTTTTTATTGCTTCCAGCCACAAAGGAACTTGCTTCCCAACCGTCTGCCTCGCGAGCAATTTCCGGAAAAAGTGTGGCGATATCGTTGAATCCAACTAAAACAGTCCGGCCTGCACAGATTGGGCATCCGGTCCGGTTGTTGGTTCTCTGTGAGACGGGAGCTGAGTAGACATGTCCAAGTTCGCACCGCCACTCCTTACGGCCACCGTGCCCCTTGGTCACTGTCGACGGGTCCCAACCAAATGCTTGAGAAGCAACTTCAGGCTCAACGGTTAGTAAATCGTTAAAGCCAGCTAGAACTTTGTGACCTGAACAAACGGGACAGTTTTGATTATCTGAAGTTCGGCTATTCGGAGCTGACTGAAAAACATGTCCTTGCTTGCAAAGCCAAGACAGAGACTTTATCGAGCCTCTAGAAACAGTTCGAGGGTCCCATCCGTTGGCTTCCTTAGCCAAGTGCGGATGTGTTGAAGCTAAGTCGGTTTCACCAACAATAATTCGTAATCCAGAACAATATGGGCATCCACTATTCAACCCTGCTCTTGCACCAACAGAAGCCTCCCATAAGTGACCTTGGTTGCACTTCCATTCTCTCTTACTCGGAGAACCTCTAGAAATGGTTGTGGGATCCCAACCATACGCCTCCCTGCTTAAGTTCGGGTGCGTGGTGGCGAGATCATTAAATCCCTTTTGCACTTTTGCCCCTGAACAAATTGGGCAGCCGCGACCTCGAACTCTGGATCCAATCGTTGCCTCCCATTGATGATTAAATTGGCAACACCATTTTTTTGCGCCGCCGCTTCCTTTACTAAATTTGGTCGCATCCCACCCAACAGCTTCTTTAGCGATGTGGGGATGGGTCGTCTTAAGATCATTAAATCCCGAAAGAATTCTTTTGCCTGAACAGTATGGACACCCCTGGTTCTGCTTTCCTGTTCGGGTATATAACGCTGCAGTCCAAGTATGTTGGAAGTGACATATCCAAATCATTTTTCGTGCAGAACCTGCGATAACAGTTGTGGGGTCCCAACCATGTGCTTGTTTTGCTAAATCTGGATTAGTAGTAGCAAGATCATTAAAGCCAGCTAGCACTTTAGAATTTGAACAATACGGGCAACCCCTATTTTGGCCAGACCTTCCGTCCAAGGATGCTTCCCAAACATGTCCTTGATCACACCTCCAGGGCAATTTCTTTTTACTTCCGGCAATGACTGTTTTTGGATCCCAACCATGTGCTTGTTTTGCTAAATCTGGATTAGTAGTAGCAAGATCATTAAATCCAGCTAGCACTAAAACATTTGCACAAAAGGGGCATTTAGTTCCTGCATGAGCTCTATTTGAAACTGTTGCTTCGAATACATGATTCTTCGGACATTTCCACTTGAGTTTCTTTTTGCTGCCGAAAGGAACAAGCTCTGGGTCCCACCCGAAAGCTTCCCGGGCTAGTTCAGGATGCTTTTGGGCAAGACTAATTGAGCCACGCTTTTTTGAATCTCCAGAATCCTTGTCGCTCGCCATGACTGAAGTGTTGCGCATGCCTCTGACACGTTCAATGAAATAGGAATATTTGGTATGAGATTGGGCTACTGCGGAGGGAAATCTGACGTTACCTGGGTAAAAGCCCTGGGTGCCATCTATAAACCGGACTGACTTAACCCCCACCCCCTCGTCTCGATGATTTTCAAAGCTACTGTTCTTATATATTAATAAGCCGGCGAGCGCACCACTTGGTTTCCAAGGACTATTCCAATAGACGTGCACCTTAGTAACCAATTAACAGGCACAAGCATGAATGGTTATGCAGCCCGTCTATGTAATGGGTAACTTGCAAGGTCATTTTCCGCATTCCTATCATGATAATTACTTACTCATATCGCATATGTTCACAGACGCATTGGTTTAGTTGCATCTATAGGGCGTTGGTATCTGCGATTTAAGCAATCATCTATCTGCTCTTGGGTGATGCGCCTACTTCTGCCAAAGAGGTATGAATCCAATTGGTTTCTATGGATCATGGAGTAAACAGTGTCGCGGCTAACGCCCATAATCTGCGCTACTTGGGCGGGGGAAAGGTAAGTGCTCATAATCTCCTAGATAAGTTTTGGTAAGGGTTTACTACCAATGATGCTGAACAATCCGCCTTTTGTAATGCTAAACGTCTCAGGTAATGGGGCAGCGAGGTTTCCCGACATAAAGTGCAGATGGCCATAGGGCTTACCCTGTTTAGTAATGGGCTTACCTACCGATAACCCAAGCTTCTTTGCATCAGCATTTAGCGCTCGCTGGTCATTTCTGCTGTATCGCATGAAGATGCCCTGGCTTTGGCACTGCACATAACCAAGGACTTCATTAACTCTTGAAGCTGGCAATTTGGAATCATGAGCCAGATCCATAGCCTCGCCCTCCCATATGAGGTTGTTCCAATAGTTAGAGACTTCCCACTTTTCCTTTAGGAGCTTCTCTAGTCGTGGTCGCGTTAGTACATGCAAAGTGTTTAGGTGCACGATCTTTAACTGGTAGCGAGGAATGGATATTTCAAATCTAAAGGTTCCTGGAGGGATTGGAGGCGCACCTTTGATTGGCTTATTTTTTCTCTCTACGTGCTTGTCATAAAGCTTTATCTTGGTTGTTCGGTCGGCAACTGGGTAGCTCAGTGTGTTTAACTTCCCACCGTTGAGAAAGTGGGTAGCAGCTTTATACCTTGATCTACTGGGCCAAAGGTGTTCAAGCTGTCGCAGGGAAAACCGCGGATCTGTAATGTGGAAATCTCTTGCCAGGTCAAGGCGAAAGACTTCGATATCTTTTGCCCAGTCGTCAGGAAGTATGAAGTGCTCACCCTTCTTGGTTCCAGGTGAAGCGCCCACGGGAAGCGCATCCGGGTCGCCTATCAAAAAGACTCTGCGAATTACCATCTCTGTAGCCATGGAAAGAAGTTCTAGCGGCAGCAGTTCTGTTCCATCTTCTCGACAGAGATCTGACGGATTAAATTCTAGATACAGTCTTTGATTTAAGAAGTCCCACTTTATGTATACAGAAAGAAAGCCCTCAATTTTTACGACTCCATCGTTAGGCGTTCCTCCGCGAATGGCTGGGAGTAAGTTTCCAAGAAATGACTGGATATGAACGCTATCTGACTGTATTCCTACCGCTATACGGGTCTTATCTACCCCGCATGTACCAGTAGATAGATAGCCCCGCTCCGCATCCTTTGAATCTTGCGATTCGCTGGAGGCAGGAGCACCATCGGACTCACTAATACTCTTATAAATAGGTAGATAAAGACCCCTATTAGAGCCTATGGACCTCTTCTGATATTTATCAAAATCATCTATCGGTTTGGTGTATCTACCGTACTGATTAACTGATGAAGTAATTTTATCATGATTCATAAGTTGTCACTCGCTAAAGTAGTTTTGGTAGTTTTCAATCAACTCCCATGCAAACCCCGAAAGATAGGCATGGCCCGGTAAGGTGATTTCCAGTTTTGAAGTGTCGACACCATCCTGTTGCACGCCTGTAACCTCAAGAAGACCTAGTGACTGCAGTTCCTCTATTGCCTGCCTTAATTCATGTATGCCGTCTGAAAAGTAATCTAGCAAGTCATGGGTAGTAGTAACCTTTCTGTTAGAGATCAGGATTTGAAATAGAACACCCAATGCACGTGCCGATGGCATTCCATAAAATCCTTCTAGATCAATATCATCTTCAAACATTACAAACGTACCCGGCCCTTCTTGGTTTCACGAAGTGGTAGGTATCCCTTAGTTTGAGAACCAGCTTTTGCATTCCGGATCCATGCGTCCAGATCCGCCCGATCGAAGTACCAGCGACCGCCAATCTGGTAACCCTTGAGGCCAAGGACGCGGTGATTAGCGTGAATCCAGGAGTAGCAATGGCCTAGATATGCGGCCGCCTCGCGCATAGTGAGCCGGGTCTTACTGTTCAATTCGATCATTTATACCTCCAGTAGTGTTAGGTTTCAGGTAAAAACCTATTAGACAGACTATAGGAGGTCTGTTAGGATTCTGTCAAAAGTTGATAGGAGCATTCATGGATAGCGGGATTTTTTGGGAAGCAAAAACCCATGACTCATCGCATGCGATTAGCTGGCACGACGTCGTGGTTCCAGAGCTTGGTAACTACCGAGTGTGGGTGCACGCAATTGGATCTGGGTTACTTAATGACTTTGTAGACCAGTCTAAGGGTCGAGTGGATGTTCGGATGCAGTTCAAGATCGCGGGCATGGAAGTTGAAGCACACGGTGACAAATTCTTGCCCGTTAGTAGTGACGAGAAGATGGCAAGGTTAAAGGTTGCATCACTTAGGAAAGATGTACCCTCTCAAGGATTCCGGGCTGCTTTATTTCGGGAATTGCCTTACTCCAAGATCGAAGCAGAACACCTTAAGTGTATGCGCGCTTGCCGTATTAAGATTGAAGAGGAATTCCGAAAGCCTTTACGTTTGTCCGCAGTGGACTCTGTTTCTACAATTATTTTTAAGGAAGGTAAATCTGGCTCACCATTTGAGAAAGCAATACGAAATAGGCTGGAGATAGATTCAACCAAAGCAGACTCTATTGCCATCGCAATGATTTACTCAGAGCTTTCTAAATCTGGTAGCAGCAACATTGTGAAACAAATATGCATAGATCTAGATGTCGAAAGTAAAACTATCTATGCAGCATTGCGAGTTGCCAGATCACAAGGGTGGCTGACCGCAAGTGGTAAAGGAAAATCTGGTGGCACTCTCACAAAAATGGGGGAGAAGTCGTTCAAAGAATTAAATGGTGACATCACATTAACGAACTGGCTCTCTCGTAGTCGCGGAGGAGCAAAGTAATGGCATACGCACGTAAGCGCGGGAAGTATTACTCAGCACGTTGGCGTACCCGACAGGGGCAACAAGCTGAAAAAGGTGGCTTTTCCAACAAGCGCGAAGCCGAGCAATTCGCCGAAGAACAAGAGGCAATGGAACGTAGAGGCAAGAACACTCGTCCGTCAGAAGTGAACATGACTCTTCGGGAGTTTGTGCAAGAAATCTGGGGCCCATCATTGGATGTAGAGGACCAGACGAAAATTGACTACGAAAACATCTACAACAGTCACATTGACCCTGAGTTTGGAGATAGAGCAATCGGCACCATTACTCCATCTGAAATTCAAAGGTGGAGAGTTCGCCTAAAAAATACAGTGGCGACTACTGGGTATCAGTTAAAACCCAGCTACATCGAGAAACTCACTAACCAACTAGGTTCAATACTTCGGGTTGCTTTAGATAATGAAGTGATCCATAAGAATCCAATGTCAAAGATTAAGCGCAGAAAGCCAAAGACAGACAAAAGAATTGCCCCCTTAGACATGGCGACGATTAAAAATCTTGCAGATGGTTTTGCGCCACGATGGCAAATTGTTGTTTGGATCGGCTTCTTTACAGGAATGCGTCCATCTGAGGTCCTAGGTTTAACTTGGGATCGACTAGATTTTGAGAACCAAGAAATAACAGTCGATCGACAGCTAAGCAGAGATAGTAAAAAGATATTTGCAGATCACTTGAAAACCTCTAAGTCGTATCGGAAAATCCCTTTTTCTCCATACTTGCAGAGATTGTTACTGGAACACAGAGATCAACATGGACTTGGCCCCCATGGTTTGATTCTGCAAAACAGATCCGGAAATGTCTGGCGCTATAAAGATGCATCAGCAATGTTTCGTTTGATAGCTCGCCCATTAGGGTTTGATAAAGGGGAGGGGATGCATCAATTGCGTCACACATGCGCTTCTGTTCTTATCAAGTTAGGTAATAACGCTAAACAGATACAGGAATGGCTTGGTCATGAATCCATTCTTGAAACTATGGATACTTACGGACACCTCTTCCCGAGAGATCTCCATGAAGTTAGCGAACGTCTAGACGCTTACGTAGTCGGACAACTGGAAATTCAACATGAGCAGCGCATGCTGGCATAAGGGCTTATAGGGCGACTCTTCTTTATTTTTATAGTTTGTAAAGTTAATTTGCCCTTACTTTGCCTAAAAATGTTTGTACAAGTTGTTACATAACCTGTCGCAGATTTAGAAGTTTTTATGGGAAACCATGGGCAGATATGGGCAGTTTGATGGGTATCAACTGAGCGTAAATGTGTATCTTCAATCACAATCTAGTCTCGACTCTTTCTCAGATATTCGCCTAAAAAGGCTCAACTGGTAAAGTTTTTCCATGAGCATGGTGGCCAAAAGTAATAAGCGAATTGCGGCGCTTTTTGCCATTTTCTTGGCTGTATTTTCAACTGGGATTGTGATTGCACATCAATGTCACTCCATCATCAGCAATCAAGTTTCGATGCAGCACAATCATTCGGATCATGGTTCTGCCCCAACGGGTGTAACAAAATCTTTAAACGATAATTCAAAGACTGAGCGATTAATTGATACCGGATGTGTGGCACTTTTCATCGTCGTGCTTTTACTTGGAAGAAAGTTTTTAGAGCGCCAAGGTCTCGATTGAGTAATTTCATTGATTTGAGTCGAGATTGGGTAAAAGTCCACCGACCCCAAGTTTTCCAACTATCTCTCTCTCGCCCGCAATTGGGAGTTATTCGTATCTAATCCTTCTTCGATTTATAGATCTGTTTTATCAAATCGAGAAAAGGATTCCAAATGCTTAAGAAAATTGTATTACTGCTTTCCGTCATTTCGCTTTCATTCTTTGTTCAACCTGCATCAGCTAGTAGTCACGCCAAAAGCCTAAAGAACTTAGGCATGAATGAGATTATGTTTGCCCAAGGCATGATTCCGCATCATCAGCAGGCCATAGATATGTCCAAAATGGCGCTAAATAATGGTGCCAGCCCAGAAGTAAAGAAGTTGGCTAAGGAAATCATTGCAGCGCAAGGAAAAGAGATAAGTCAGTTGAAGTACTGGCTGACGGCAACCAAGTCATCAATGACGATGGGACACGACATGGGAATGGGTGGCATGCTCTCAAAAAGTGACTTGATTGCTCTTAAGAAATTGAAAGGTAACAAATTTGATACTGCTTTTCTTAAAGCCATGATTGCTCATCATGAAGGTGCGTTAGAGATGGTCTCTATGCTTGATCGCACAAAAAATAGTGAGGCCAAAAAGATTGCCGTCGATATCCAGACTGGGCAATCAGCTGAAATCACACTTATGAAGAAATTATTGGCTAAGAGTAAATAGGGTCCAAGGTCAATAAATGAAGAGAGTCCTTGCCTCGCTGCTCATTGCAGTTTTCATGGCCCAGTCGATTCAGGCACAGGCTGCGCCATCGGTGGCATCTGTGCAGCGCGATATCGACCGACTGCGGACTTTGGCCGCCGAAAAATATGAAGCAGCTAATGAAGCAACCTTAAAAATTAAGGCTCTTCAAAAGGAGACCGGAACGCTGCAGCAGCGGGAGGAGATAATTCAAAAAGAACTGAGCGTAGTAAGTAAAGTTCTAGCAAAAATTGCGATATCTGAATATCAAGGAAGTGGGTTTGGTAAATCCTTTGAATTACTTTTTTCCTCCGATCCAACGCAGTATCTTTCGGATGCATCGGTATTAGACGGTGTCAGTAAGGGATATTCAAAACAATTACGAGAATATGCAGCTACTAAACAAAGAGTGCAAGCCACTCAGTTGGTTTTGGGCGATCGGACTGCGCTACTACTTGCGGAACAAAAACGACTCAATCAACAGGTGGCGGAGGCAAAGACAGCGCTGCTTAAAGCAGAGAAGCTTCTTAAATCGCTTGCGAAGGCCGATCGAGAACGACTTCTCCGAGAAGAAGCTGCTCGAGAAAATAAGATACTAAGCGATTCGAAAAGATATGCGGCCTCCTATAAAGGTGACAATACGCGTGGATCAATTGCACTCAAGTTTGCCCTTCAACAAATAGGTGATATTTATGTTTGGGCCGCAGCAGGTCCAACTCGCTGGGACTGCTCAGGTCTGACGTTGCGGGCATTTCAGAAAGCTGGGGTCTCACTCCCGCACCACTCCGGATCGCAATTTAAATACGGTAAGCAGGTCGCATACTCCAATCTGAAGCCAGGAGATTTACTCTTCTTTGGTAAACCAATTAGCCATGTCTCGATATATATGGGCGGAGGAAAAATGGTTCAAGCCCCTAGAGCAGGAAAAAAAGTAGAGGTAGTCAATTTAACTAAAATGTTTGGCAAGAAACCATTTGTGGGGGCTAAAAGGCTATGAGGTTGCTTAGAATGAAAGCTCTTGCAGCCTCGACGATTATTGTCTTGGCCATAGCAGTCCAAGCGGCTCCAAGTCATGCCACCTCTCACAAACCCACACTTGCGCAAATTGAGGCTGCGAAAAAAGCTGAATTAGCAAAGAAAAAAATTGCCGATGCAGCATTAAAGAAATTAGCCGCTGCCAAGGGAAATTTGAAGCAACTGAGTATTATTGCAAATCAAGCACAGCAAAAATATATGGCTGCCAAAGCAGATTTACTAGTTGCCACACGAGAACTGAATTCCGCCAATGAAATATATTTATCAGCAGTTGCCGAGGTATCTGCTACTCATCGCGAAATTGGAAAGCTTGCAGTTCATGCTTATATGACTGGCGGCGGCCTAACAGACCTAGAATCTATCTTGAGCTCCTCTGGCCCCCAGGAATTAATTGATAACCTCTCAACCCTAGAAAATTTGGGCGTTGGAAATAAAACTTCACTGAAGAGATTTAAGGCTGCTGAAGATATTGCTCAGCGAGCAAAAGCAGTTGCTGAAGTAGCTAAGCAAAAGCAGGCAGAAGTCACTGCTCGCGTGGCAGCGACAAAAAAAGAGGCTGATGATGCAAAGGCAGAACAGCAAAAAGAGGTAAATAAACTTCAAGCTGTTCAAGACAAACTACAACGAGATCTTGCATCAGCCAAGAAAGTACGTATAACGCTTGAGCAAAAACGCCAACTGGCGATCTTGGAAGAAACGCGTGCAAATGAAGCAACAAAGGTAACTGGGCAATCAAAAATTTGGAAAACTGGTGGACCAACTGGGGCAAAGAGTTCTCGAACATCAGAAACCCAACGTCTTAAGGCCGTTGAGTTTGCTAAACGACAGGTACTTGCAAAGAAACCGTATGTGTGGGGCGATGAGGGACCCAACACCTTTGATTGTTCTGGCTTAGTGTATGCAGCCTATAAATATGCAGGACTAGGTTGGCCGATTTGGGATCGACTTAACTCTGGCCTTTACTACACCTACACAAAACAGATTCCATTGGCCGAAATGCAGCCAGGAGATCTTCTTTTTTACTCATACAAAGGAACTATCAGCACAATTCACCACATGAGTATTTATGCCGGAAATGGAATGATGTGGGAGGCCAGATCAACAAAAAAAGGACTTAGATATTCAGATATTTACAGTATGCCTGGAATGATGCCATTTGCGGGCCGAGTCTAAAAGCATTACCAAATATCGAAATTGAGGATCAGATGAAGAGATTATCGAAAGTAACTTCAAAGTTATTGCTTTTTGGTTTTGTAATTACTTCTTCAATGGCCTCCATTAGCCATGCAAAGGCTGAGACCTTAGATTCAGTCTCACACATACAT
>Ga0255104_1000527_pt1 | contig 10873 bp, 22 predicted proteins | sample Law_Cont_RepC_0h_FD_188446 | JGI IMG/M metagenome (GOLD analysis project Ga0255104, IMG submission 188446) | Freshwater microbial communities from St. Lawrence River, New York, United States - Law_Cont_RepC_0h | ecosystem: Environmental > Aquatic > Freshwater > River | place: USA: New York... | reverse complement strand
ATACCACGCATTGACTATATTTGTACAATAGCACGCAAAGCGTGAGATTCATAATTATTCAACAATTAAATTAAATCAAATGAGTGCAGAAACGTCAAGAGAACTCACGTTCGGTGAGCAATTAGTAGGATTAACCTTTAATCCAAGCGGAGACCCTAAGGTTCAAAGAGCAAAAGAACTATGTGCTGAGTTAGCAGACTTGGTTAAACCTGAGATGAATGCAACAGCAAATCCATTAAAGAGGATGTTATCTGAGCACACTATCGGTGAAATCTTAAATGCTCAGATGAACGTAGTAAAAGTTTTAACATTCAAATATTAATCAAATGGTAGAAACATCAGGAATTGGGTACTCACCCAAGGATTTGCAGTTCGGTTCGGACGGCAGAAAAAAACTTATCAGTGGTGTCGTTAAGATGTCCAAGGCTGTTAAGTCAACATTAGGACCAAGTGGTAACACTGTACTCATTGAGAGTCCGCATCACACACACGGCATTACAGTTACTAAGGATGGTGTAACAGTTGCTAAGTCAATTGACCTTATTGACCCATCTGAGAACCTTGCTGTTAAGATGATGAAGGAGGCGGCAGACAAGACAGCTACATCAGCAGGTGATGGAACAACAACAGCTATTGTTCTTACAGAAGGATTAGTACTTGGAGGACTTGAGCATATCAAAGAGGATATGAACAGGACTGAGGTGCTAAGACATATGGTGGACATTAGTAACAAGGTGGTGGACAAGTTAAGACGTAAGGCAAAAAAGGTCAGCAGCACGATGCTATTGGACGTGGCAGCTATCTCAGCTAACAATGACAGAGAAATTGGTCGCATTATAGCGGAGGTTTATAAGGATGTGGGTAAGACCGGCATTGTAACGGTTGAGCGTTCTCAAACAAATGAGACGTATGCTGAGACAACCAAAGGGTTAAAGTTTGACAGAGGATATTTAAGCCCGATGTTTATCAATGACGCTAAGAAAGATGAGTGTGTGTTTGAGGATGTGATGGTATTGGTATGTGATATGGAGATAGCGAACATCTTGCAGATTGAGAATGTGTTGAAGCCAATCATTTCAGAAGGCAAGAAGCTATTGATTATCTCTCCGTGTAATACAAACGTGGTGAATACGCTTGCAGCGAACTCAGTTAAGGGGAATTTGAAAGTGGTGGCTGTGCCTCCGCCAAACTTTGGCTACAAGCAGCACGAGTTGATGCAAGATATTGCGATTAGCGTAGGAGCGACTTACTATAGCGAGAAGACGGGTGACGACTTAAGCCATATTAACTACGGAGACTTGGGTCACGCAGGTAAGGTTATCGTGAGTAAGGACAAAACTGTCATTATTCGCAGTACAGCCAAGGCTGATGAGAAGTTGGTTGACGAAAGAGTTAAGCAGTTATGGGACGCACACAAAGAAGCAACTAAGAAAGGTGATAAAGACTTTTTGTTGGAGCGTATTGCGTCACTTACGGGTGGCATAGGTGTTATTTTTGTGGGTGGTCAGACTGACCTTGAGCAGAAAGAGTTGTACGATAGGGTTGATGACGCTGTGTGTGCAGTTCGTTCCGCACTTGAGGAAGGAATTTTACCGGGTGCCGGCAAAGCGTTGCTTGATGAGTCAGCAGATTTGTTTACAAATGCTGAAGCAAGTAAGGAGTATGACGCAGCACTTCACATTTTGAGAGATGCATTGATGGCTCCATTCCAACAGATACTTACAAACGCAGGTTTGAAACCAAGTGACGTCTACAAGGATAGCACTCCGGTTGGTCACGGGTATAACCTGAAGACCGGTCAGATGGGTGACTTGGTTGAGATGGGTGTTATTGACCCGTTGAAAGTTACAAGGTCGGCGTTGCAAAACGCAGTGAGTGTAGCTGTAACCATCCTAAGTACAAACGCAATTATCACAATGGCTCGTACATATGAGCAACAACAATAATTCGTAGGCTTTAGCCTACAAAAACTTAAAATCAAATTTTATGAATTTTGGACAAGCATTAGAAGAATTAAAAATTGGAGCAAGAGTTGCTCGTAGAAATTGGAATGGCAAAGGAATATTTATTGAGTTGCAAGTTCCTGATGAGCATTCTAAAATGACAAGCCCGTATATCTTTATTGATACCACAGGATTAGAAACAGAAAACCCCGATGCTCCTAAAAGCAGGGTGCCTTGGTTAGCATCTCAGACTGATATGCTTGCTGAAGATTGGGTTCTTGTAAAAAAACAATTAGACATATGAAACCCATAGGCAAATACATTATCGTCAAAGACATCCAAGAGACAATAACCACTGAGAGTGGTTTGTTATTATCAGGAGAAGATACCAATCAACTACGCTACAAGCGTGCGATGGTCATAGCACCCGGCACTGACGTGTCAGTGATTGACGAAGGTGACGAGTTGTACTACGACAAGGCACATAGCTTCACAATGCTGATTGATGATACGCAGTACACAATTATCTCAGAGCGTGACGTGGTCGTGGTGATTTAATCTTCAGCCTCTTCAGGCTTCGGCTTTTTAAATTTGTGCGTCTTATTGTAGGCGTTCATCTCCAATATCATATTTCTGTAAACCTTATCGTTATAAGATACATTTCTTAGAAACATAGGGTTTGCAGACATACTTGTTGGGATTTCTTCCCCATTTAGTTTACGGTATATATCGAGAACAACTCGATTAGCCTTTTCTCCAAGTTGGTATAAGGCACGGCTGTTGCCACGTCTTTTTCTAAAGTGAACAATCCAACCTTCTTTCTGCAGGCGTTTGAACCTACCCACTTCCCAACTTACAAGTTCAGCAAATTTGTCAAAGTCCTTCTGACCGAAGTATCCTTCTGAGTGTAGGAACAGGATTATGTCTAGGTCGGCTTGGCTCAAATTATGCTTTGCCTTCATATAATACCGGATGACTCTCCAAAATTTTAGGTAATCATTTGGTGGTGTTTTCATTTAATTAAATTTTATTACATTTGTATAGCAAAGTTAATAATTTTATTATGGCAAAGGGTAAAGAAGAAGTAAAGAAAGAAACGCTACAACAAAAGTTGGATGCTATTACTTTTAAAAACGACCAAGCTGAAAAAATAAAAGCTATCCAAGAAGGAAAGCAAAAGCTAAAAGATAGATTGGGTAGAAATAGAGAAAGACGTGTGAGTGCTGCAGGAAGAATTAGCGGATTGCAAACATTAAATAACTCATTAGGTAATCAATTTAAAGGTTAAAAAATGGCAACTAAACAATTAGGAAATCCAAAATGTGCACCGGGTAAAAGTTGTGCAGCAACTACAACCGAAGGTATGCGTGAAGACAGACAGTCTGCAGGTAGTCTTGCTAAAGGTGCAAGACAACAGCAACGCGAGTCTAACAAACAAGTAAGACAAAGTGCACGCGAAGGTGCGTCATTTCAAAAGAAATACACAAAAGCATATGATGCTGCAGAGAAAGCCAATCCTGAGAAAGGATACAAATGGTTAGACAGCACAGCTATGGCAAACGTATATGGTCGTAAATAAAAAATAAACAATTTAAAAAACAAAAAGATGAAATCAACTCCAAATTTACCGGCATCATCAAGAATGAAAAACCCTACAGGTGGCGGTCCTCAAATCAAGAACGCTTTAAAGTCAAAAGCATTAGCAATGGCAGGTGGTGTACCTTCTAAAGGTGCTGTGAAGGCTGCAGGTGTAGCTAAGAAATTAGTTAAAAAAGCAAAATAAAAAACAATGGCAAAGTCAAAATTAATTGATGAAGTAATTCAAGACGATGTTGTGGTATCTGAAGAAGTAGCTGCTGAAATAAAAAAAGCAGTTGCACCAAAAGATGCATATGCAATGCCTGAATTAAAGAAGAAAGATATTGTAGAAACTCCGGGTCACGCAAGACGTGATTTCAGAAACTAATTACAATGGCAGAAAAGTCAAAGATGCAATGTAATCGTCCTACTGCTTCGGATAGACCGGGGAAGAAGAAGATGGTTAAAGCCTGTTCCGGAGGGGAGGAAAAACTCCTTCACTTCGGAGCCAAAGGTTATGGCAACAACTATTCTGCTGCGGCTCGTAAAAGTTTCAAAGCAAGACATAGCTGTGATACAGCAAGTGACAAACTGACTCCAAGATATTGGGCGTGTAAGAACTTATGGGCAGGTCCCGGTGGTTCAACAACAAGCAATCCAAAAGGTCGAAGAGGTAAATATTAAAACTATGAACAGAGATTATCCATTAGCACCAACTCCAACGATTGCTGAATTTGGAGTAACAGTAAAAGAAACTCCAAGTAGAAAAGTTTATAAAAGAACTACAACTACTGACGCAGGAGAAAAGAAAGTTGTCAAGGAAGTTGATAGCAAGCGCGGCTATAAATCTGTAGAGAAGATAAATGGTAAGCGTGTATCTGTAGGTAAATCTTACTAAGATGATACAGCCTGATTTTTTAGAAAAAGGTCAATTGATAAATAGATTGACATCACAGGTTGGAGATAAGGCAAAAGCAATAGCGATATTGCAAAAGCGTGGTCACTTAGCTGCTGATGGCAAGACATTAACTCCTGAGGGTCAAAGAAGAAATTCAATGACTTCTGCAGAGAGAGCAATGGACAGAGCATCTAAAAAAACAGGCAAGCCTACTAATCATTTTTATTATGACCAATTTAAAAACAATGCTAAATTGTTAAATAAGTAATTATGAAAAATATAATTGAAAAAGCAGCAAAGTACGAATCTAAGAAATCATTGGAAGGACCAATGAAATTTCTTAAAGGAAACGTAGGCAACAAATACGGCGCTAATGTGTTTACCAAATTAGCTACTAAAGCTAATAAGGGAAAGAAAAAATAAAATAAAATCAAATCAAATGCCACAACAACAACAACCTAAAAGTAAAGGTCTTGGCGATACCATTGAGAAAATCACAACTGCTACCGGAATAAAAAAGGTAGTAGAGACTGTAGCGAAAGCAACAGGAAAAGATTGTGGTTGCAAGGCACGCAAAGACGCATTAAACAGAGCATTTCCTTATCAAGATAAAAAATAAAAAATATGTCAGTTTTCAAAACAACATTCACAAGAGCATTAGCTGTTATTCCTACGGACAACGCAAATGTGCCATACCCTGCACAAAGTGCAAGCGGAACAAATACATCTATTAGTGTAGCAGCTCTTATAGATAGTTCAGCTACATTTAATACAAAAAATGTTAAGACGGGTGACATCGTGTATAATACTACCGATGGTACTGCAGCAACAGTTCTTACTGTTGTAAGTCAAACATCTTTATTGTTAAATGCTAACATCTTTACTGCAACTGCAAAGACATATGAGGTATATACAGCAAGTCCTCAGACTTCAAATGGTAATCCGGGATGCTTCTTGTACGTAGGCGGTGCAGGTAACGTAAAAGTTACAACCATTGGTCAAGACATAGTTACATTTACTGCAGTTCCTGTAGGAACAGTATTACCTGTACAGGTAGTAAAGGTTCACTCAAGCGGCAGTGGCACAACAGCAACACTTATTAACGCACTTTGGTAATTTAATTATGATGAGTAACCAAGATAATAGCAGACTTGATATTATGGCAGAAGAATTAGAGTCCATCAAGACAGAGGTTTCTGAAATGAAGGCTATGTTAAAAGATGTATATACTTTATTAGCCGGCAACCCAATTGACAAAGATTCAAGTGGTCTTATTGGAAACTTTAAAGAAGTTAAGAAAGAAGTGTACGAGTTAAAAGCTGAGTTGAAAAAATACAAGGCTTACTTCTATGCGTTGGTTACTTTGGTTGGATTAGGTGCATTAAAAGTTATTACTGAATTTATACTTAGAAAATAATGGCAAAGGCAACAAATACAAGTTCTTATGTTAGCAAACCTAAGAAAAGAGGTGTAGCTGCAAAGAATAAAACAAGTAAAATCAAGACAAGTAAACTTTATAAAAAAGCGTACAGAGGTCAAGGACGATAAAATTAAATCAATATGAAACAATTCTTTTGTGAAGAAAATGGTCATTTATCAATGAAAAGGCTTTGTGGTCTTTTATGTGTAGTAGCATTATGCGTAACAATGTACCATAATTCTTTTAGTTCATTAGAAAATTCGCCAAGCGAATCTTTAGTTTGGGCTGTAGCAAGTTTGGCATTTGGATGCCTTGGATTAACAACAGCAGAAAAGATATTTAAAAAGAATGTTTAGTTACCCAAATATATGGGTGATGTTAACAGGTATAGTAATGGGTCTTACCATTATTATATCAGGTGTGTACTTTGTAAACAAGATGTTTGTAAATGACACCAAAGATGTTCTTGTAAGGTTTATAATTTTAGTCTTTACATCATTAGTGGCTTTGTTTATTATAGATAAAGTAATAGCTTTTAAAATAAAACTATTAGCTGATGAGATAAATAAGGAATTATTTGACTTGATAAAGACTCTAATATTAATGATATTCAGTTATTATTTTGGAACAAAAAATACTAAAAATGAAAATTAGCGAACATTTAGACTTATCTGAGTTAATCAGGAGTGAGTCAGCTAAACGTAATGGGATTAGTAATATGCCAACAGAAGAGCATATTGCCAACTTTAAGGTATTGGCTGAAAATGTATTTGAGCCTATTCGCAATAACTTCAGATGCCCTATTCATATCTCAAGTGGATATAGGTCTGCTGCACTTAACAAAGCGATTGGAGGTTCATTGACCTCTCAACATTGTAAAGGTCAGGCGGTTGACATTGATATGGACGGTACTCCAAATGGTGTGACTAATAAGATGGTCTTTGATTATATCAAAGACAACTTAGAGTTTGACCAATTGATTTGGGAATTTGGAACTGACTCTAACCCTGATTGGGTTCACGTATCTTATACTAATGGTAAAAACAGGGGTCAAATTTTAAAAGCAATCAAATCAAATGGTAAAACATCTTACGTTAATATTACTTAGTTTTTTACTATTCTCTTGTGCATCAAGGAAAGTATTAGTTAATAAGACCCAAGTAGAAACACATATAGACAGCGTTTCAGTGGAACGAAAGGATAGCGTAGTAGTTCAGCAGAACGCTATTATTGTCAAAGAGGATACTGATGAGGTTGAGATAGTACCCATTGATACAGCTAAGCCATTAATAATTGATGGCAAGCAGTACTTTAATGCCACGGTCAGGCTTAAAAAAACACGTAGACACGTAGTGGATACGTCCAAGGTAACGGTATCTAAGTCCGAAGAGAAGAAGGTTTCGGTCAAGAAGGAGGTGAAGGAGAAAATCTTTGAGAAGAAGGTCGACAAGAAAGCGAGTTACTTTGGTTTTTTATGGCTGCTTTTAGTATTGGTAGCATTGTGGTTTGCGAGGAAGTACTTACCAAAATAATAATTTTTATTTACTATATTTGTATAAATTAAAAATTAAGTCACTCCGTAGAGTAGTACGGAAATAAAAGATATACTTTGTACTACTCTACAAAGTAAATAAATCAAATCAAATGAAAGGAAAAGAAAATCAAGGTCAAGTTGCTCAAGGGGAGAGCTTAACTAAGTTAACAAATGAAGAATTAGAGTTTATCCAAAATGGTACAGCAAACTACAAAGCTGTAAAATCTCAAATTGGAGACCTTGAAATTCAAAAAATTAAATTAATAAATCAGGCTAATGAAATTGTAGAGGCGTTTAAGAACAATGAAAAGTTCTTGATAACCAAGTACGGTGAGAATGCAGTAATTAATATGCAAACCGGAGAAGTTACTCAAAAAACGCAAGAGCAAAAGTAAGATGCCGTTATAAAACGTAATCTACAATGCCAAAGATTAATGACATCACAACTGTATCGCTACCAAAACTGAGCGATAAACTTGTTGGTACAAGTGTTGGGGGTACACCTGACAACCAAACTTATAACTTTACCTTACAACAGTTAAAGGATTTGTTTGGTGGGTCTACAACCATTACACTTACAACTACCGGGTCAAGTGGAGCTTCTACATTAGTAGGTAGCGTTTTAAATGTACCAAATTATACTTTAAGCGGATTGGGTGGAGTTCCATCAAGTAGAGCTTTAAGCATTAATGGGACATCGTATGACCTAAGTGCAGATAGAGTTTGGAATGTAGGCAGCGTAACTTCGGTTGCTGCACTTTCATTAGGCACAGTTGGAACAGATTTAAGTTCAAGTGTGGCTACGGGAACAACAACTCCTGTAATTACATTGAATGTCCCTACGGCATCAGCTACAAACAGAGGAGCTCTTAGCTCTGCTGATTGGGTTACGTTTAATTCAAAGGGTTCAGGTACAGTTACATCAGTATCTGCATTGACTATTGGATTAGTTGGAACTGATATAACTTCAACAGTCGTATCAGGAACAACAACTCCTGTAATCACATTAAATATTCCTACAGCAAGCTCTACAAATCGTGGAGCGTTAAGTTCTACCGATTGGATTAATTTCGATGGTAAGCAAAATGCAGGAAACTATATTACAAGTTTACTTGGTGAGGCTACAGCTGCCGGTCCCGGTGCTGCATCTATCACTTTAAATAATGCATCAGTAACAGGTAAATTATTAACCGGTCTAAATGTTACAGGAGGAACTGTTGTAGCGACAGATTCAATGTTAACGGGTTTTGGTAAATTGCAAAACCAAATTAATGGATTAGTAGGTGGGGTAGTTTATCAAGGAACGTGGAATGCTTCTGCTAATACACCTACTTTAACAAGTAGCGTTGGAACAAATGGTTATTACTATGTTGTAGATGTTGCAGGAAACACCAATCTTAATGGTATCACTGATTGGAAGGTAGGCGATTGGGCTATATTTCACGGTAGTACTTGGCAAAAAGTAGATAATACTGATGCAGTTACTTCTGTAAATGGACAAGTAGGAGCAGTTAGTTTAACCACAGATAATATTCCTGAGGGAACAACTAATCTGTATTTTTTAAACTCAAGAGCTAGAGCAGCATTAAGTGCAATCTCTCCTTTACTTTATGACAATACATCAGGAGCATTTTCTATTCAGGTAGCAAATGCTTCTCAAAATGGATACTTATCTAGTACTGATTGGAGCACATTTAATAGTAAAGGTTCAGGTACATTGTCATCTGTTGGTGTTAGTATGCCATCAGCTTTTAGCGTTGCAAACTCTCCATTAACTGCAGATGGCACGATTGCCATTACAGGAGCAGGTACAACTGCTGAATATATTCGTGGAGATGGTAGCTTAGCTGCTTTCCCTTCTGTTTCATCTGAGTCACAAAGATTAATTACTGAGGTTTATAATAGTTCAGGAGCAACGCTGACCAAGGGGACTGTTGTTTATATCAATGGTGGTCAAGGCAATTTGCCAACAGTTACAAAAGCATTGGCAACAGGAGATGCTACATCTGCTCAAACTTATGGTGTTGTTCAGGCGGATATTACTAATATGAATAATGGGTTTGTTGTTGCTATTGGCAGCTTAACAAATTTAGACACTCAGGCATATCTTCCGGGCACTCAGCTTTATTTAAGTTCTACCGTTGCCGGAGAATGGACTAGCGTAAAACAATATGCTCCTGCTCACTTAGTGTATGTAGGTATTGTTGTTAGACAACATCCAACTCAAGGAGTAGTAGAGGTTAAGATTCAAAACGGTTTTGAAATGGATGAGCTACACAATGTGTCGGCTCAAAATCCTTCTGATGGTGACATATTACAATATGTTTCATCTACAGATTTATGGACTGCTGTACCATTGCCTGCATCTCCTTCAGTAACGAACGCAGGTACAGGTACTTGTTCAATTGTAGGTAGCGGTTTAAGTAATACTGCTTCAGGAAATTACTCTGCTGCTTTAAGTGGTCAATGCAATACAGCTTGTGGATGTCATTCATTTATAGGTGGTGGATATAGTAATACAGTTAGTTCAGATTACGCTAGCACAATTAGTGGTGGATGTTATAATACAATTTGTAGTAATCAGTCATTTATAGGCGGTGGTACAAGTAACAGTATTTGTAGTTGTAGTTGTACATCATCTATTAGTGGTGGTGAATGTAATACAATTTGTGAAAACAGTCCTTCGTCAGCTATTGTTGGTGGTCTTTGTAATATTACAGGAGTTGGTGGTCTTAACTTTATTGGTAGTGGTTCTCATAACTATGCTGCTAATGCTTATTCAATAGTTGTAGGTGGATGGTGTAATTACAATAATGGTGCTTATTCATTTATTGGAGGAGGAACTGATAATGGTATAGGAGGTTGGTACTCATCTGTTACAGGAGGAAGATGCAACTTAATTACAGCAGGTGGTGATGGGATGGCAATTGTTGGAGGTCTTTGTAATAAGATTTTTGGTGGTGGCTATGCTACATCTATCGTTGGTGGATATTTTAACTGCACTAGTAGTGCTTATTCAAGTATAGTAGGTGGTATTGCTAACTGCATTTTTGGTGGTCCTTTTGCAACTATATTAGGTGGTTGTTGTAATACAGCTAGTGGTTATTTTTCATCTGTATTAGGTGGTAGTAATAACGTTACTAATGCGGATTATTCAGCTGTATTTGGTTGTGGGTTAACTAATAATAACGCTTGTACATTTATGGCTAATAACTTTGTTATTGGCGACTTTGTAGGTTGTGGTGGATGTTCACTTGCTTTAGATGCAAATGGTAAAATGTGTATTGGTGCAGGTGGTGGTGGAGGTGGTGGAATAATGGTCTTAGGCACAGGATGTAATTCATCTATAAGATGTGGAGTTAGTAATACTGCTTCAGGAAATTATTCAGCTGCATTAGGTGGTCAATTTAACACAGCTAGTGGAATTAACTCATTTGTTGGGGGAGGTCTATGTAACACAGTTAGTTCAGATTACAGTAGTGTAATTAGTGGTGGTAATT
>Ga0255104_1000524_pt1 | contig 10891 bp, 10 predicted proteins | sample Law_Cont_RepC_0h_FD_188446 | JGI IMG/M metagenome (GOLD analysis project Ga0255104, IMG submission 188446) | Freshwater microbial communities from St. Lawrence River, New York, United States - Law_Cont_RepC_0h | ecosystem: Environmental > Aquatic > Freshwater > River | place: USA: New York... | reverse complement strand
ATTTTGTACAACGGGTACAGCGGCACAGGCAATCACTAATTGATGCGACTTTCGAAGTTCACAATTTAGCGAGCCCCATGCCCGAATTAATCCAGGTGTGTTCTTGCGTTCATCTCCACCAGTGACTGCGACAACTAGACCTCGCGATGTGTCAACACCTTTGTCAACCAGGCGCGTCAATCGCGATTCTGAAACCGGCCCCGCACAAAACTGGGGTTCAACTGCTGCCCCCACAACATGAATCTTTGAGCGATCAAACTGAAGAACCGCCGACCCAGTGTCGGCTGAAAAAGTTGAGTTAGAAACCATCGCGTCAAAAGTCCGCACGAGCATGGCTCGCAATTGAGACTGGCGGAGCGCGCTCGGGTCGGTTAAATACATTTCTGGATAGCGATACGGAATCACATCGTGCAGAACGCCGACGACACGCAAGCCCGCTTCGGTAATCATGCGGGGCACAACATCAAGCGGTATAGGATGCAACATCATTTGCGTGCACATAAACCATGTGTCAGATGATGCTGCGCGCACTGTGCTCGGCTCAAACGGAGCGACTCTCAAGGTTGGTATTGCGTCCAGCCACTTCTGCTCATCTGCCTTAGATGCGGTCATCACCGTGACCAAGGCACCCGATTCATGCATCGCACGCACGAGAGCAATCGAGTACCGCCCGACTCCTCGGCCTCCGGCTGTTGGATGGGAAATGACTCGCCCGTCGACGAGAACCTGCGGCTGGACCGTCATCGGTCAGCCCTGGTTCGGCGAAGACATCTGGTCAAGACGTTGTTGCATAAGAGCAATCTGACGCTCGATCACTTGCGTCGCGCCCACTGCGGTGTCGGCATCAAGACGCAAACGCTCGGCATACCCCATGAACAATGGGAGCGATCGCTCTGACCCAAAACGAATGTCATGATTGAGCGACTGCAGAATATCGCTCATCACCTGAATCTGGTTACGCATCTCGGCGACTTCGGCTCGAAGGGCCCGCATATCTCGCCCGGTCAAGCGTCCAACTAAGGCTCGAAGAATTCGCACGTGTTAATCCTAACCCTGTGACACCTGCGAGATCAGGAGTTACCCCTGCCGAGTCTCGCCACCCATTAGCGTGAAGTGCGATGTCCTCTGGCCCACAAGTATCCCCTTCTCAGCGAGTCCGCCAGCTTTTGCGGCCCATTGCTCGACGAGTTGGCTTGGCCTCGCCCGAGGGCGCATGGTGGGAACTCGGCTTCAAGCCATGGGTCAATCCCAAAACGATCACCACGGCCGTCGCAGTGTGCAATATCTGCCATTGGTCTGGTGACGAGTTCATCGGCCCCTATCACACCGAAATGGCGACCTGCCCGCGATGTGGCAGCGTGGCTCGCGATCGCTTCTTGTTGTTCTGCTTCTTGTCACGTCGGGGCTACGCCAAAAACTTGCGAGTTCTCGAAACAAGTCCGCGCATGGGTGCTGGCTACCGCTCGATGATGCGGCGCTATTTCAAATACACCGCCAGCGACTACGACTTGTCAGCCCACGAAGGTGACATTCAGATTGACCTTCAAGCCATGGCTTTGCCCGATGCGTCAATAGACATTTTACTCACGCCTCACGTACTCGAACACGTGCCTGACACCGCAAAAGCACTGAGCGAGATTTATCGGGTGCTTGCCCCTGGCGGTCGCATGTACTTGCAAGTGCCTCTATGTTACGGATCAACTCAAGTTCCAACCACTCCCGAATTTCATGCTGACAACACACCAGTGTTCTTTAACTTCGGCTGGGATCTCACCGATCAATTACGACAAGCCGGCTTCGCAACGACTGTTTTAGTGACTCAAGATTATTTCGACATGCTCAGCAATACCGCTGATGCTCCAGCCTCTAACGGCGACGGCTTCAACGTTGAAGAATTGGTTGCAGCAGGCCGACCAAATGAGCTCACTCCCGTGACCGACAAGTACATCTCAAAAGTCTTTGGTTTCTTGCCTGCATATCACTACGCCACATGGGAATGCATCAAGCCCAACTGACCCACAACTATCGATCAGATATCGATGGTCTGCGGGCACTCGCAGTTGTTTCAGTTGTCATCTTTCATGCCTTTGCATGGCTGATCCCTGGTGGCTATGCCGGCGTCGATGTTTTCTTCGTCATTTCGGGCTATCTCATCACAACGAACATTTTGAATGGGTTAAACGAATCAACCTTCACCATTCAAGGTTTCTATCAACGGCGAGTTCGCCGAATCTTTCCAGCGCTCGTCACGATGCTCGCACTGGTCTATGCATTCGGTTGGTTGGTTTTGCTGGCCACCGAATACCGACAGCTTGGCAAACACGTCGGTTCGGGCGCTTCGTTTATATCCAACATAATCTTGTGGCAAGAGTCGGGTTATTTCGATACGTCATCGGCCGTTAAACCCTTAACGCATTTATGGTCGCTCGGAATTGAAGAGCAGTTCTACATCGTGTGGCCATTGCTGTTGTGGGCCATCTTTAAACTGCGCCTACATATCCTCACATCGACGGTAGTGCTGGCAGTTGTTTCGTTTGGCTTCGGATTGTGGAGTTTGAATAACGATGTTGTCGGCGCGTATTACTCACCTATCAATCGCTTTTGGGAGCTGTTGATCGGTGCAATCTTGGCCGCAGTTATGCTGAAGCGCACTTACGGCGACAAAGCAAACAAGTGGCAACAAGCCGGATCAATCGTTGGACTCATACTCATCGTCTTCACCATGTTTTCACTCGATGGCCAAAGTTCATTCCCAGGGTGGAATGCTCTTGCACCGACTGTCGGTGCAGCGTTGATGATCGGTTGCGGCCCACAAACGTTGACCGCACGCCGAATCTTCTCGTTACGCGCGATCGTCTGGGTCGGTCTGATTAGTTTCCCACTCTATTTGTGGCATTGGCCTCTGCTGACTTTCGCCCGCATCATTTCAAGCGCGATGCCAACTGCTCAAGTGCGCTTCGGTGCGGTTGTGCTGTCAGTTGTGCTGTCGTGGGCGACATATCGACTGATTGAAAAGCCGCTTCGCTTTCATCCACGAGTCAAAACAATCACCGGCGCTTTGGTTGCATCAATGATTGTGGTTGGTCTCGTTGGTTACGTCACTTTTAAAAAGGACGGCTTCGACAGTCGCAGAGTTGTCCAGATGAACCCCGAGATAGTTGGAGTACCTGACATTGATTCAAACCCCAACGTTGTTAACGGGTGTGGAATTGAAAACCCTGACAACGAATCTATTTTTCTCATTTGTATTCAGGACGCTCGCGATCAGCCACGCTTTGCCCTTATTGGTGATAGCAAAGCGGCAACTCTCATATCAGGATTCGTAGACACTTCAGGAGCGAATGGAAGATGGCTATTCATACAAGGTCCTTATGGCTCGCCTGTTTCGCTCCTATCCACTAACCCTTTTTATGAGCAATTTCGACCAAGTTCACTGATTGCAATGGAAGCACTTGCTGGCAATAGTGATATCGATGTGGTTGTACTTCAAGGTGCAGCTCGTTCAATATTTGCACTTCCGGATGAAACCAGTTTTAGCGAACTTCCCAACAGCCCCTATTACGAAATCGTCACCGAAGGATTGCGCAACAGCATCACTATGTTGACTGAGGCTGACAAGAAAGTAGTTCTGTACGTCGATAATCCGCCGCTGCCCAATCCAGAAGATTGCTTACAGAGGAAGACAAGTTTTGGGATCATGAATCACTTATTAGTGAAACCAAATCCGTTATGTGAATTACCAATTGATACTTTCAATGCACAAACCGCCAAGTATCGCTCAATGTTTAATCAGTTAAAGCAAGAATTTCCCGGACAGGTAGAAGTTTTTGATCCAACCGAAATCTACTGCGGATCAGCTGATCGCATCTGCCGTCACGTTCGCTGGAATCAAATGATGTATAGCTACACCGACCACCCTTCCGATTATGCCGCGCGAATCATCGGACAGAAGCTCAATCCATTCCTCGAAACCTTCGCCCCGTAATTTGCTCGCACTGTCTAAACAGTATGTTTAAACCATGTCGTTCTGGCTCGAGGGGTGAACGCTATGCGGAAGAAAAGTTCAGGCGAAGACAAATCAGGGCAGGTAGTGCCCTACGAGAGTCGAAGAGATTTTGTTGTTGATCTTTATGAAGGACTTCTGCAACGCACTCCCGAAAACCACGAAGTTGAGTACTGGGTCAATGTCGCAGCCGAAAAAGGGACTCGTCACGTTCTTGAACAATTTGTTTCTAGCCAAGAATTGGTTGAACGAATCAAACAAACCCGCGATTTTGCACAGAATTGGTCACTGTCACAATATGGAGAGGTTGAATTGCTTCTGAAGTTGATCTCGAAGGAAGTCTTCGCTTCGCCCACTATCGTTGACGTCGGTGCCGCCGGTGTCGACATCTCAAATTCGATTGATCTCATTGCAACCATGGGTTGGCGGGGGCTACTCATTGAAGCCAACCCTCATCATGCAGAACTATTGGCGACCGAGATTGCAGAACTTAACGCAGATGTTGTCTGCTGCGCGGTTGCCGCAACCGAAGGTGAAGCCACTTTCTACTTAGGAAGGAACCATCACTTATCAAGTCTCAACCAAGAGATAGCCGAATCTTGGGGCGACACTCAAGGTGAAATCACTGTAACTAAACGACGATTACACAAAATTCTCGATGAGCACAATATTCCCCAAAACTTCGCAGTTCTTTCACTCGACATTGAAGGCGTGGACTTTGAAGTTTTGAATGACCTCATCAATAGTTCGCTTTATCGTCCGGATTGGATCATCATCGAGTGGGGCCACACGATTTTTGAAGCCACTATGGACGACCATCGACTAACTGATGCTGTTCGTACCGAGTACGAGATCGTCGGAACTACATTTAGCAATATTCTCCTCAAGCGAATCAAGAATTAGAAATCCTTAAGGCGATCTGGTCTGGCGAAGTAGCAGATTCAATCAGCTATTTGTGGCCAGAACGTTGGGGTGCAAGGCGCATACGAAAGCACATCGCGATCATTTGTAGGCCCAATATCAGTGCTTTACTGAATGAGCCTGTCACCGAACTCTCTCCAACACGTGCTTGATACTTCACGGGAAGTTGCACTAAAGACATTTTCCTTTTCACAGCCAACAACATCATTTCAAAACCAAACGATGAACCGTTTTCGGTGAAATGGGGTGACAGTTCTTCAATCGCTGACCTGCTCAAAATCCGGTAGGTGCATCCAACATCCGACAAATTGACCGTATTGAAAAGTACCTCAGTCAACTTGGCGACAGACCAGTTGCCGTAACGAAGAAATCGCCCCATATTTGCACCCGAAAAAATAAACGTTTGAACAGTTCGAGAACCAAAAACAATGTCGACGTCTGTCGAAAACGGCAACAACTTCAGAATGTCATTCGGATCAAAGGTTCCATCAGGCTCACAGATACAAACCAAATCAGAATCGACCGTCTCAAGAAGTCCGCGACGAATTGCCGCACCATACCCTTGAGTTTTCTCGATGACCTCACGAGCATTAGTCGTTGCGACCGCTGGTGAAGTATCTGGATGGGCATTGTTGTTGACGACCAAAATGTCATCCACAATTCCGAGTGCCTCGAAGCCACGAATACATTCAGCAATTGACAAGTGTTCGTTATAGGTCGGCAGCACTACTGCCAGCCGTTGTCCGTTCCACATGTCGTTTTCGCTTTCGTTACTCGGGCACTACAGAGTGCATCAATGGAAGATACAGCACTGCACCACCAACTTCTCGCCGTTCGTACTCTTCGACCGGCAGTCGCAATGCGCCAACCTGTTCATCGCCTGGCAAAAAGACATAGGCAACATCAGTTGGATACGCCGCCATTACTTCGGCCTGGGTGTCAGCGAACCGCACTCCCCAAGGAAACTGTGGTTGCCATGGGAAAACAGCTCCCCATGGGTGCCCCGCAACTGCTGTCAAGACTTGCCGATCGCTTTGATACTCGATGGACGGCGTTAACCAGTAGTTACCCGCCGCATATTCATATTTTTCCGCTACCAGAACATCGACAATTGCTTGGACATTGGCATTCGGATCATCGACAACATCAGGCGCATTATCTTTGACCCACGGGATCAAGAAGATGCCGACCCACAAGACTCCGGCAATGACTGGAGCGATAAAACCAGTCAATCGCGGCCGCTTCATGCGCAGCACCAGCGAACGTACACCGACGACTAAGGCAATGATCAAGAAGGGAAATCCGACAATCGCGTATCGGCCGTCTGTCACAAAACCCATATTGCTGAACAGCGACAAGATCGGCCAACAGAAAATTGCCGGAAGTGCAATAACCAAACCACGCACCCCACACAATCAAACCGAGGAGCACCACATAAAGAACAATTGACACCGACCCCCAGATCCAATCACCACCTGGATTTTTTAATCCGAAAGATCGTGGCAGAAGACCAGTAAAAAAACGACCCAATCGCGTTGGGGCAGATTCGGTTGACGGTGCGGGTTGTGCCAGCGATGGCCACGAGTTGCGAACGTTCCACAACAACAGCGGCATATTTACAAATATTGCTGAACCAGCCGCAGGAATCCACCACCGACGAATTTCACGGCGGTGTATCCAACATGGCACCGCCATGATGGGCAAGGCCACCGCGATAAACATCGGATGTAAATAAAAAGCCAACCCGGCTCCAGCGCCGGCGAGCATGACCCACCGACGAGGTAACTCTCGATCGGTGACGATTCGAATTGTTGCGAATGCAGTCAATACCGAAACCAGCAAGCCAAGTCCGTACGCCTCGTAGGCACGCGTTGACAAGAGCATCAAGGCACCTGGAGCGACCCACACCATCGAACCCGCCAACAAGCCCCAACTGCGACCCACAAATCGTTTTGCAAGCCAATACATCAACAACGCTGCGCCTGCCCACCACAAAGACGACAACAATTTCAGGGGGACCACATGTGCGCCGAAAATCCAAACAAACGGGACAAAAAAATAGCTGTCGAAGATTGCCGTATAGCCCGCTCCACCCATTAACACTGGCAATTCGCCATTCAAGATCGACATCGCTTGTAATCCGGTATACGCCTCGTCGGCATTCAACGATCCCAATGGGGTCCTCAACAGGTGCACCCGCATCAACAATCCGAAGAGGCCAATAAGAGTCGCGAAAACTACGAGTAGGCGCCCCCTAAACAAGTTCAACTGCCTTGCATCACACCGCGTGTGCCGCTGATTGACCACTCGGCTGGAATATGAATCGTGCCCAAGTCGTAAGCCTTGTATTGACGTACTTCAAAGCGGACACGCTTTTCCCAATGGTCGTAAGGACTCATCTCGGTATGGTCGGTCACTGCCACAGTGAGGTCATACACGCCTTCAAGTAAAGGTACTGACGGAATTGATACTTCAACGCTGGCCGGACCCTCAATCAGCCCCATTGATTTACCATTACGACGAGTTGACGATCCCCACACCGGATGACCAGCCAATGTGTCAATGCGCACCGTCACAACCGGATCTTGGATCGGCATATGCGATGTGAGATCAACACGAATCTTTGCCGCTTCCAAAGTGGTCAACACATCAAGGGGTTGATTCGCCGCATCAAGCAACTTCACACTCACGATTTGAGCTTCACCGCTACCCCAACGTTGCCCAAGTTCTCCTTCAACACGTGCCGCTTGGTGGCTCTGACCTTGATAGGCCGAAATCACTTCGCCAGCCGCGCCGATCATCTTCAGTTCACCTTTTTCGATCCAGGCAACTTGCTCACAGAGTTGTTCAACTGACGCCAAGCCGTGGCTCACAAAGACAATCGTGCGACCTTCTCGACGGAACTGTTCAATACGTTCGGCACTCTTGCGCTGAAAACTTTCGTCACCAACCGACAACACTTCATCAATCAGCAGCACTTCGGGTTCGACGTGTGCAGCAACAGCAAAACCCAAGCGCACGAACATACCCGACGAATAGTTTTTAACTGGCGTGTCAATGAACTCTTCGAGACCAGCAAATTCAACAATGTCAGAAAACTTGTTCGTGATCTCTTTCTTAGTCAAACCCAAAATTGCGCCGTTCATAAAAACGTTCTCGCGACCCGTGAGTTCAGGGTGAAAGCCTGCACCTAGTTCAAGCAACGCCGAGATTCGTCCCGTTACTTTGACCGAGCCTTTATCGGGGGTCAAAATGCCGGTGAGGCACTTGAGCAGCGTGCTCTTTCCCGAACCGTTTGATCCGATCACGCCAAACGTCGTACCCGTGGGAACGGTGAAGTCGATCTCGCGGAGTGCCCAGAATTCTTCATAACGGGCCCGGCGACCCCGCAAAATGGCGGCTTTGAGATACTGATTTCGCTCGTGGTACAAGCGGAAGTTTTTCCACAGTCCAGAGACAACGACGGCTTGGTTTGACATGCGTGTCCATTCTTGCCGATGGAGGGCTCGCCCGAGCAACACCCTCCCAGTCGAACCACCAACTAGGCTCTCCTAGGTCATGAAAAGTCTGAAACGAGTCTTTGATTCCCGCGAACTGTTGTGGAATCTGACTCTCCGTGAACTCCGCACCAAGTACCGCCGTTCGTTGCTTGGCTGGGCGTGGTCGATGCTCAACCCGTTGGCCACCGTGGCGATCTATTCATTCGTCTTCGGTGTGTTGTTCGAATCCAATGCCCCAGTCGGCGACCCAAGCGGACTCACTGGGTTCGCTTATTTCTTGCTGTGTGCCCTGTTGCCGTGGAACTTCTTTTCTCTCATCACCAACCTCGGCATGGGGGCGATTTCAGCCAACTCGGGATTGGTCCGTCGTGTGGCTTTCCCTCGTGAGGTTTTAGTCTTCAGCAATGTGCTTCATGCCTGCGTGCAGTTCTCGATTGAAATGGGCTTGCTTGCCGTTGTCTTACTGATTGCCGGCAGTCCCTTCTTGCCGTGGCTTCCCGTTGTCATCTTGGTGAGCCTGCTACTCGCCATCTTTGCTTCGGGCTTCGCACTTGCGCTGAGCACATTGTCGGTGTACTTCAGAGACATCACCTATCTGTGGACGATTTTCATCCAAGTGTGGTTCTTCTTAACCCCAGTGGTTTATGCACCGAGCGTGGTCAAAGAACGAGCACCCGATTGGGCCAACGACATTCTTCGACTGAACCCAATGGGCGCTTTCGTCAACACCTATCGAGACCTCTTGTACGATGCCGCTGCCCCGTCGCTACCCCGCTTGGCAGCAATGGTGATTTCGGCCTTCGCAAGTCTTGCGATTGGCTGGGCAATCTTTAACCGAATGGGTCGTCGCCTACCTGAAGAAGTTTGAGGATCATTATGGAGCATGTTGATTCACTAAAGCACTTCTCAGAGATCGAGGAAGCGATCGCCAAACTTCGTCTGCAATCGGCCTCGGTAGCCGGAAGTTCTCAAGAAACAGAACACGAACTCATTTATCGCCACCTGCTCGGGGCGGCAAGTCGATTTGAGCTATCAACGCAGACTCTGTCGCTCTTAGAGTCGCAGTCGAACGACCTCATCAAGCAAATCAAACAGTCACCCAATACGAGCTCGCGCTTGCCCGGGGGCTCTCTCATTCACCGGATCATGTGTCGTCTTACGTCACGTCAAATTACTCACAATCAGCAGATAGCCGAAGCACAGGTGCAACTGTTCAACACGCTCGTTAGCGAAACAAAGAGACTTTTTGAGGCTCAACGATCAGCTGACGAACGCCAACTGGCAGATCTTCTGACAGCAGTCGTTGATCGACTTGCAGTGGTGGATGCTCTCGATGCCGAGCGTTCTCTCGCAAAAAACCCCAGCAATCGTCCCGCTGAGTAGTGGATCAGCAGCACTGAATCATGCGTATTCTCTACACCGTACAACGCTACGGAGAATCCATCGTCGGTGGTTCAGAAAATGCGTGTCGCGCTTTTGCTGAGAATCTAGTTGCAGCCGGACACCACGTAGAAGTGATTACAAGTTGTGCTGCTGATTACCGGACATGGGAAAACGAGATAGCGGCGGGAACCTCAGTCCTGAATGGTGTCATTGTGCACCGATTGCCTGTTACTTCGCCTCGCATTGAAGAAGAGTTTTCGCCATACCAACGTCGCACTTTCTTTGGACCACGACCGATGTCCACCGAATTTCAGCATACGTGGTCTCAGAAAATGGGGCCTTCCTTGCAGGGCTACCAAGATTGGCTCCTGCAGAATTACGACCGTTTTGACGTCGCTGTATGCATGACCTATCTGTACTACACAACCACAACTGCGCTTCCTGTCCTCTACAAACGTTTGCCGATTGTGATGCAACCAACCGCGCATAATGAGTCAGAAATTTGGCTGTCCCTTTTCGACTTCCTTTTCAGCATGCCCGACGCATTTTTGTTTTTAACCCCCGAAGAGCAAGACCTTGTACGCAAACGCTTCAAGTCAGAACCCCGCGGGCAGGTCGTAGGTATCGGTTTTCAACAGTCCGCTATAGCCACATCTGCCTCACAATCATTTGACCCTCGTATGCGACCTTCCGAATATCTTGTCTATGTCGGACGAAATGATGCGGCCAAAGGCCTGCCGTTGCTGATCGACTACTTCCTGACTTTCAAGCAACTAACAAAATCTGAGCTCAAGTTAGTGATTGTTGGAGAACGTCCGGAGAATCCAGAAGACTCAGAGTCAATCATCTACACCGGATATGTTTCGGAATCTGAAAAATTGTCGTTGATTCAATATTCACTTGCGTTAGTCCAACCTTCATATTTCGAAAGCTTCTCCATAGTCCTATGCGAAGCCTGGTCGCAGAAGAGACCAGTTCTGGTGCAAGAGAAAAACGATGTCCTTGTCGGTCAGACTCAACGCGCGCGCGGAGGACTCAGTTTTTCCACCTATGTAGATTTTGCAATTGCGGTCAATTACTTACT
>Ga0255104_1000514_pt1 | contig 11050 bp, 10 predicted proteins | sample Law_Cont_RepC_0h_FD_188446 | JGI IMG/M metagenome (GOLD analysis project Ga0255104, IMG submission 188446) | Freshwater microbial communities from St. Lawrence River, New York, United States - Law_Cont_RepC_0h | ecosystem: Environmental > Aquatic > Freshwater > River | place: USA: New York... | reverse complement strand
CGATGACCACCACACAGTTGAAGATGTCGGCATCGTCTTAGGAATGGCACTGCGTGAAGCCCTTGGCGACAAGTCAGGTATTGCCCGCTACGGGGATGCGACCGTCCCAATGGATGAAGCCCTCGTCCTCTGCGCCCTTGATTTCAGCGGTCGCGGCCAGGCTTATGTCGACCTCGATATCCGTGATAGCCGTATCGGCACCTTTGCGACTGAGCTGGTGGAAGAGTTCTTCCATGCGGTTGCACGTAACGCCGGGATGACACTGCATATCCGTTCGCTTGCCGGAAAGAATGCCCACCATGTTGTGGAAGGCGCATTCAAGGCATTTGGCCGCGCCCTCCGAATGGCAATTGCCAACGACCCGCGCGTTGTCGGCATCCCAAGCACAAAAGGCTCTCTATGATTGCCATCATTGACTACGGGGTGGGCAACCTCCGCTCCGTGCAAAAGGCCTTTGAAGCGGTGGGGCAGCAGGCCGAAGTCACCAGTGATAAAGCTGTGATCGAAGCTGCCAGCCACGTTGTCCTTCCGGGTGTTGGCGCATTTGGCGCGGCGGCGGCGACGCTGCACAGCCATGGCCTCGAGGATGTAGCACGCGATGCTGCCCTCAGTGGACGACCATTTCTTGGGATTTGTGTCGGGATGCAGCTTCTCTTCGATGTCAGCTTTGAGTACGGTGAGCATGCGGGGCTAGGGTTGCTTCCAGGTTCTGTTGTTTCTTTTGACACGACTAATCCGCTGGCAAAAGTACCTCAAATCGGCTGGAATGCGATCGAGTGGCAGAAGGATAACTCCCTGACGGCGGCGGTGCCCAGCGGCTCGATGGCCTATTTTGTCCACTCGTTTTACTGCAAGCCTTTGGAGTCATCCGATGTGCTTGCGACGACATTTCATGGCATCGGGTACGCATCCGCCGTGCAGCGCGGAAACATCACTGGTGTGCAATTTCATCCTGAAAAGTCCGGGGATGTTGGCCTTGCGCTGATTCGCGCCTGGGCGGAGAGTGCAAATGTTTAATCCGATCCCAGCGATCGACTTAATGGGTGGGCAGGCCGTTCGTCTTCGCAAAGGCGACTTCGAAACCCGGGAGCAGGTTGCCGATAACCCCATCGATGTCATTATGAGCTTTGCCGTGGCCGGCGCGACACGGGTGCATATCGTGGACCTGGATGGCGCACGAACCGGGGCTCCGGTGAACCACGATGTCATCGCGCAGATGATTGCTGCGGTCGATATTCCCGTGCAAGTTGGCGGCGGCTTGCGGACGCTTGAGCGCATCAAGGCGATATTGGCACTTGGTGCCGACCGTGCGGTTGTCGGGACCAGTGCTGCAACGGATCCAGAGCGCATTGCTGAGATGCTGGGTGCTGCAGGCGACCATATGGTGGTCGGCGCGGACATGATTGATGGCTATGTGGCAACGCATGGCTGGCAAGTTTCATCCGGTGAGCGGGTTGAGGACTTTGGCATCCGGATGGTCGGGCTTGGTGCGCAGCGTTTTTTGTTTACAGATGTCTCCCGGGATGGCATGTTGCAGGGGTGTAATGTCGATGCAACGGCAGCCTTTGCGCTTGCCGTTGGTAAGCCCGTGATTGCAAGTGGGGGCGTGCGAGACATGGGTGACATCCGGGCACTGGTTGCCCGCCACTCAGATAGTATCGAAGCCGTCGTGATGGGTAAGTCTCTCTACAGCGGAACCTTGGATCTTGGCGAGGCTTTGGCATACGCCCGGGAACAAAGTCATTAATATCTGCGTAGGAAAAGACAATGCATGAAGGTCCGCCACTGGCGTTTCTCCTCCTCGTTGGTAGCTGTGTTCCCATTTTGGCTGTTAGGAGCCTTGTCATGGGAATCATTCGCGCCAAAGGTGGACAAGTCGACAAAAGAGTTGCATCCACCGAAATCGACCAGCTGCGCGCGCAAGTTTCATCCCTTACTGAACAAATGGAGCAGCTTCGGCATGTATCCACAGGGTTTGATATTTCCTTTGACAAGCGCCTCTCTGAGATTGAGCTGCAGGCACGCCTCGCAAAGCTGTCGGATGTGGAAGCGAATGGGACTGCGTCCACGGTGCAAACTGGGCGGTTGGGGTAGCCAGTATGGAGATAGCCTCACTTATTGTCTTGTTGCTTTTTAGCTGGATTCCAATCTTGTCCATCACGCATATGGTCAAAACATTACGTGGCGGCGGCGGTAAGTCTGGCAAAGTGAACAACAAGCAACTCGATGCTATGCTAAGCGAGCTTGACCAGCTTCGCACAGAGATGGATCAGCTGCGGAATACATCCACCGGCTTCGATCTTTCCTTCGATAAGCGGCTTTCCGAACTTGAGCTGCAGGCACGTCTTGCACGACTCAAGGACATCGATGCGAATCACGGGCAACAACAAAGCCACCATCGCTAGGTGTAAGATACGGGTGCCATGAAACTAGCACCCGCATTACTTACATCCACCATTGTCGCAATATCCGCATGGGCTGCATTCGCCCAGCCAAACATCCAAATCCAGTCGACAATCGTAACTCCCGTGCTCACCGGTAGCATCCAGCATGCACCGATAAGCGAGCAGAGTGGCCTCATCAAAAGCCGTCATTTCAAAGACACATGGTGGGTGCATAACGACTCTGGGGACATCGCCCGGATTTTTGCTGTCAAGCTGGATGGCAGTGTCATCTACCCGCCGTTTTTGCGCGATATTCGTACTGGCAAAGTGGATGCTAAAAATCCAAAAGCGCTCTATCAGGGCATCCCGGTTGATCTCGCCGCAAACCATGACTGGGAAGACATCACTACGGATGGCACCAACCTCTACATCGCGGATACCGGCAACAATGGAAATGCCCGGCGTGACCTTGGGGTCTATGTTGTTCCCGAGCCAAACCCGACGGCGGCCGAGCGTGCTACCGCTCTGCGACGTATCAGCATCCGATACCCAGACCAGACCGCATTCCCGGATCCGCAAAACTGGCAGTTTGACTGCGAGGCAGTTTTCCATTACCGTGGGCGGCTTTGGTTTCTGACCAAGCACCGGATGGCGGGAAAGATTTCGATTCCGCAGACGGGTACCAAGCTGTACTCCATGCCAACGAAGGTCGTTCCAGGCGATGTGAATGTTCTCGAAAAGAAGGACAGCCTACCGGATATGGGTGGCTGGGTGACGGGGGCTGCCGTGTCGCCCGATGGCCGTACCCTTGCCGTGTTGACCCATTTCCCAAAGGCGAGTGTGTGGTTTATCGAGCTGGATGGCAAGTCCGACAAGCTTTTACAAGGCAAGAAACGTCAGGTCGTTATCCGCGACTCAGGCCAGTGTGAGGCAGTTGCATTCGATGACAACGACACCGTGATTGTCAGCAATGAAGAGGGGCGCTTGATGTCGCTTGACATGCCTCGCTGAGGGGAGGGCATTGCCGGGGCATTGTTTACAGCAGATATAGGGTACGCTAGGAAAACTCCAGCGATGAGGTGATGGGTATGAAGAACATCTTGAACACGTTTTTGGCACTTGGCCTGCTCGGCGTTGTGACCAGCGCACAGGCTGGCGGACCAGCACCGAAGAGTGTGCACGACTTTACGATGAAGCGCATTGATGGCAAGCAGCAAAAGCTGAGCGCTTACAAGGGGAATGTTGTCCTCGTGGTCAATGTTGCGAGCAAGTGCGGTTTGACACCACAGTATGAAAAGCTCCAAACGTTGTACACAAAGTACAAGGGTAAAGGTCTGCGTATCGCTGCCTTCCCTGCAAACAACTTTGGTGGACAGGAACCTGGAAACGATACCGAAATCTCCCAGTTCTGTACGCTCAACTACAAAGTTTCCTTTGATATGTTCAGCAAAATCAGTGTCAAGGGCACAGATATCCATCCGCTTTATCAATACATGACAACATTGCCAAAGTACAAGGGCGATATCGCATGGAACTTCGGTAAGTTCCTTGTCGACAAGAATGGTCAAGTCATCGCGCGGTTTGAGCCTGCAACAGACCCAACTGCTGAAGATGTGGTTAAAGCCATCGAAGCAGCACTCGCCGCTAAGTAAGCTTTTACTTTTGCAGTTTGAAGGGCCACTCCACAGCTTGTGGGGTGGTTTTTCTTTTTCTACTTGGACATTCGGTTGACTTTATAGCCAACCGCAATCCCAATACGACCAACAAACCTTCATCAGCTTCATTGCAGCAGGAATCCGCACATCCACGTGGTAAATAACACTATGTTCACCCGCACCACTCAACAGTCTTCCACCGGGCTCCCCTTGCGCATCGGTATCGCCACATATTCGCTCCGGATGGTACCTACCGATCAGGCAATCGCCGTCTGCAAGCGCCTCGGTATCGAGACCTGCTCCATAAAGGATGTCCACCTTCCGCGCAAATCAACTGCCGCTGAGCGCAAGGCTGGCTACCAAAAGTGGATGGATGCCGGTATCACCCCCCTCAGCGCAGGAAACATCGCGCTTCCGGACAATGAAGAAGCCATCCGGGATGCATTTGTCTACTGTAAGGAAATCGGCGTACCAACCATGGTCTGCACGCCTGAAATCGCATCCCTTCCACTCCTCGACCGCCTATCGCAGGAATACGCCATCAACATCGCTATCCACAACCATGGCCCCGAGGATAAAAAGTTTGGCGATCCAGATATCGTGATGGGCCATATCGGGAAAATGAACCCCCGGATGGGCCTCTGTGTCGACATTGGGCATGCGGCGCGCAACGGCAAAAACCCGGCTGACCAGATTCGGAAGTACCGTGACCGCGTCTACGATGTGCACTTCAAGGATGTCAAAGCAGGAACAAAGGGTCTCGCCGTCGGCTCGGCCATTGAGGTCGGACGTGGCTCCCTCGACATCGCAGGCATCTTCAAGGCGCTCATCGATATCGGCTTCACCGGTAATGTCGGAATCGAATACGAGAAGAGCGATACGGAACCAATTATCGGTTTCGCAGACTCTGTTGGGTTTATGCGCGGAACGCTCACACAGCTGCGTAAGCGCTAAAGCTATATTGTCCTAACTACGAGACGAGGCCTGGCGGACGTGTCCCACGTCCCCGGGCCTTCCCCGTAAGCGTATCGCCAAGCTCAACCCGGGCACGCTCTGCCTCTGCCAGCATCGCGCGTAAAACCACCGGACGCTTCGCCGACATATCCAGCGTCTCGGCCGGATCGGTATAAATGTCATACAGCGCCAGCGGCGTCTTTACATTGGTGTAACTTACCGGCTTACCGCCCTTTGCCACCGGCTGATTCATCAATGTCCGGTACGTATGCGGCAAGATAAGCTTCCAGCGCCCCTTACGCACTGCCTGCAGCTCATTCGTGTTGTAGTACGTCCAGTAGACACGCTCATCTGCACCGGCTGTATCGCCTGCCGCAAGGTTTTCCCCTATGTCATAGCCATCAATGGCATTTTTCCCAGGCGCCGCGCCTACAATTCTGCGTAGCGTTGGGAAAATGTCTATCGTCATCGCAGGCTGGGTTGTCACCATCCCCTTTGTAATCACCCCCGGCCAAGATGCAATCATCGGGACACGGATTCCACCCTCCCAGCTCGTTCCTTTTCCCTCGCGGAGCTCTCCCCGCGAGCCAGCATGCTCGCCGTAGGACAGCCAGGGGCCGTTATCCGATGTGAATATCACCAGTGTGTCATCCGTCAGGCCAAGCTGTTTCACGCGGGCAAGAATCTGGCCGATGCTGTCATCGATTTCCGCGATGACATCCGCGTAAATGCCCTTTCCCGTTCGACCGGTCCACTTTCGGCTTGCAAAGAGGGGAACATGCGGCATCGAGTACGGCATGTAGAGAAAGAATGGCTGCTTATGATTCCGGTCGATGAAGCCAAGGGCCTCCCGCGTACAGTCAGCTGTGATATTGCGCATGCTCTCAGGAGTGACATCTGCGTCGACAACCTCCCGGTTCCTTCGTAGCTGCAGTGGCGGGTATGCCTTTGGAGCCTCCGGGTGCCGCGGCCACATATCATTCGAATATGGGTAGCCAAACGAGAAATCAAATCCGTGTTTGTTTGGATGAAACATTTCCTGATGCCCAAGATGCCATTTACCGATGACGGCCGTTGTGTAGCCGCGGGTTTTGAGCATTTCACCAATGGTCTGTTCATCGGAGGAAATACCGTTTTTGGAGTTTGGTCCGAGAGCGCCATGGATGCCGATACGGTTTGGGTAACAACCAGTGAGCAGCCCCGCACGGCTTGCACTGCACACAGCCTGTGCTGAGTAAAAACTTGTGAACCGGTTGCCGCTAGCGGCGAGGCGGTCAAGATTTGGTGTTGGATTCGTCTTCGATCCAAAGCACCCCAGGTCTGCGTAGCCAAGGTCATCTGCGAAGAAGAGAATGATGTTCGGGAGGCGGCGCGGTTGCATGGGCAGAGTATACAGAAAACACCCCGGTCTGGTTGACCGGGGTGTTGTTCATTTGCGTGCAGGCTTTCGCCTGCGAATGAGCTTGATTAGAGCTCGCGCTGGATTTGACGCATTTCGAAGAATTCGAACTGGTCGCCTTCAATGATGTCGTTGTAATCACGGATCGTAAGACCACATTCGTAGCCTTCCTGAACCTCACGAACATCATCCTTGAAGCGCTTAAGCGTGTCGATGTCTCCAGTGTGTGTGAGCTCTCCATTACGGAAAACACGCACCTTGAAGCTACGCTTTGTGTAGCCCTTGTCGATATAGACACCGGCAATTTGGCGTCCACCAGGGAGCTTAAACATTTGGCGGATGACGCCATGTCCCGTGATGTGCTCTTCGAAGATTGGTGGAAGGAGGTTGAGCATCGCTTCCTTGACTGCATCGATCAACTCATAGATGATCTTGTAGTTTCGGATTCGAACGTGTTCCTTCTCCGCCTTGCGCTCGATAGAGCCTGCCGTTCCAACATTGAAGCCGATAACGAGACAGTTCTTGTCATCAGCTTTGCGGTCGGATGAGACGAGCTGGATATCCGACTCGCTGATTGGTCCGACAGCTGCGTGGAGAATCCTGACACGAACTTCTTCGTTGCCAAGCGGCTCAAGGCTTTCACGGATAGCCTGGACGGAGCCTTGGACATCGGCCTTGATAACAAGGTTGAGTTCCTTAGCCGCACCAAAGCGAAGCACGTGATAGAGCTGCTCGAGTGTTTGGCGTCCGCCAACTTCGAACTTCTCTTCCCGTCGTACAACATCACGCTCTGCAGCGAGACGCCGTGCTTCCTTTTCATCCTTGACAACCTCGACGGGGTCACCCGCCAACGGGGTTCCACTGAGGCCGACAATTTCTACCGGGTAGGATGGGCCAGCTGTCTTCATCGGCTTGCCGGAATCATCAGTGAGGACGCGTGCTTTGCCAAACTCAATACCAGCAAGGACCACATCGCCGGACTTCATTGTGCCGTTTTGAATCAAAACGGTCGCCACGGTACCACGTCCACGCTCAAGCTTAGCCTCGAGGACAGTGCCACGCACCTTGCCATTTGGGTCAGCCTTTGGATCAACAACGGCTTCACTTACAAGCAGGATGGCATCCAGGAGGGCATCGATACCTTCGCCTGTCTTTGCGGACAGGTTGACGGTTTGGATGTCTCCACCGTAAGCCTCAGGAAGCAGCTCGTAGCGGGTGAGGTCTGTAAGGACCCGTTCCGGATTACTTGTTGGGAGGTCGCACTTGTTGACCGCAATGATGATCGGTACGCCGGCTTCCTTGGCAACCCGGATGGATTCCTCAGTTTGTGGCATGATCGAGTCATCGGCTGCGACGACAATCACAATGATGTCCGTTACCGATGCACCCCGCGCACGCATCGATGAGAATGCGGCGTGTCCCGGAGTATCGATAAAGGTAATCTTTTGACCGTTACGTTCGGTTTGATAAGCCCCGATGTGTTGTGTGATTCCGCCGGCTTCACCTGCGGCAACACGTGCACGCCGGATGGAGTCTAGGAGGGTGGTCTTTCCGTGGTCGACGTGGCCCATGATGGTCACGACGGGTGGACGGTGAACCAGCTCTCCCTCTGTTGAGTTGACAACCTTACGTTCAATCTTGGGTTTGGCTTGGTTGGATGCCTTCTTAGGAGCAGTGTCATCCTTGGAACCAACAACGGCCACAACAGGAATATTCCGGTTGTAGTGAGGGGTTGGAACGGTGAACGGAACTGACGGAGCGGGGAGGTCTTTAAGTCTATCTGCCGGGTCGCCGGATCTTTGTCCCGGTTGCATCGGCCTATTAGGTGTGTTTGGCCTGGTTGCTGCTGGCTTTGGCGCAGCAGGCTTCGGCGCAGGCGTTGGGTTTTCTTTCTCCGCCTTGGCCTTTGCAACGGCTTCACGCTCGGCAACTGTCTCTTCTTCAGAGCGCAGCGCACGAATGAGAATACCGAGCTTCCTGGCAATCTTGGTTGCCGCATCCGGTGAAAGCCGCTGCGTAGGACTTGCCTTTGTGATTCCGAAAGTAACGAGGACTTCAAGAATCTTGGCAGGACCAACACCAAGCTGATCACCAAGTGCTTGTACGGTTACATTGAATGGGACTGTCGGAGCCGCTGCGAGAGCTGCATCCTTGACCGCTTTCAACGCCGCCTTTATATTATTGCGAATCTTTTCCGCAGTAACGTCATCAATGTTGCTCGATGGTGAAAGAGTTCCGAACCCTTCCTTTTCAAGCATCGCGACGACTTCTGCGTTGCTTCGCTTCACTTCTTTGGCCAGATCGTAAATTCTGATCGGCATAAACACCTCTTCCCGAATGCGTCAGTGATTCATTGGACGCTCCCCGGTCACATGGATTTTGAATTTATTGCAATCTGGACGGCACAGCCGTCGCCTATGCAACCTCTTATGGTACCGCATTGGGGGAGGGAAAGGAGATTACTCTGGAGTGGTTTTAGGTGTATCCAGTGATGCAGGGGTAAGACCTGCAAAATGTGTCCGGAGTTCCGCTTCGAGCGTGCCCGGAACCTGACATTTGAGCGTTCGAGCCAAGCCACCCTTTTTAAACGCAAGGGTCAGGCAGGCTTCTGAATTGCACAGATACGCCCCACGTCCAGCGCGCTTTCCACTTGGGTCAAGTGTCACGCCGCCGCCATCCGGTAAACGGACAACGCGCACCAGTGTCCACTTGCCGTCTTTCGAGCGGCAGGCTGCACAGGTGCGCGTCGGTTGCTTTCGCAGTGTCGTCACTTCGTGGGTACGCAGTGACTAGTCTTCGTCTTCGTCGTCATCAAATCCGGAGAGGTCGATAATCGAGTCATCCACATCCTCAACAACAACATCCTCAAGCGTTACAACAGGTTCCTCATCAGCAGCTGCGTCGTCAATTGTTTCGACTTCAGCATCGATGATTGGTGTGAGTTCGATGACTTCTTCTTCGTAGATTTCATCATCTTGATCATTTTCCTCTTCGTCATCATCATCCGGGAGGTCAGCGATCTTCTTGGTGTCGTAGATGTCTTCTTCTTCGTAATCCGGTTCTTCAAGCGGCGCGACGGATTCCATGAACTCAGGAAGGTCACCGGCGTGGAGCTGGGACTCGGAGCGGATATCAATCCTCCAGCCGGTCAGCTTTGCAGCGAGACGGACATTCTGGCCTTCCTTACCAATCGCAAGGGATAAATGAATGTCCTGAACGATGACAAGAGCAGCCTTATTGATTTCATCAAGCCGTACTTCCACAACCTTCGCAGGTGAGAGTGACTCGATGATGAACTGGCGCTGATCAGGGGACCAGCGAACAATGTCCACCTTTTCGTTGCGGAGCTCATCCACAACCGCCTGCACACGCTGGCCACGGTGACCAACACAGGAACCTACTGGGTCGTAGCGATCATCCTTTGCCGCAACGGCAATCTTTGAACGCTGACCTGGGTCACGGGCTACGGACTTGATAATGACGTGGCCAGACTCGATTTCAGGGACTTCGAGCTCGAAGAGACGTCGGAGGAGGGATGGGTGTGAGCGCGAGACAATGATCTGCGGACCGCGTGGGCCCTTACCAGCCTTGCGAACATCCACCACGAAGAACTTCATGCGGTCATGGAAGCGGTATTGCTCACCACGGGTCTGCTCGAGACCTGGGAGGTAAGCTTCCATTTTGCCAAGCTGGTTTCCAAGCTGGACCACGAGGTCGCCGCGGTCACGACGGGAAATCGTACCCGAAATGACATCACCAACTCGGTCTACATACTCATCATAGACCTTGTTACGCTCTGCTTCTCGGATCTCTTGCATGAGGACCTGGCGGGCCACCTGGGAGGCAATACGTCCACCCATGCGGTCAACTTCACGGTCTGTGAGCACAACGGGCACTCGGTCGCCATAAGTCGCCTTTGGGGAAATCTCCCGGGCATCCGCAAGCGAAATCTGAGTATGCGGATTATCGACATACTCGGAGACGCGCGAAACGCGGCTAATACGGAATGGGGAACCGCCCTTGCTGGAGGTTTGCTCGACCTTGAGAGTGACTTGGTCATCCTCGATGTTCAAGCTACGCTCATAGGCTTTCGCCAGCGCAACCTCGAGGCAGCGGAGGAGGGAATCAAATGGGATTTCCTTCTCTCGCTCAATCAACTTCAGGGCTTCATAAAATTCTGCATTCATCTTCTATTTCCGCCAATCCAGCATCAATAAAAAAAGCGGGCCAAACGGCTCGCTTCACATTCGCGCTTCCGCGGTTGTGAACTATTCAATCATCACAACCGGTTGGAGTATATCGCCCGCCATTTAGGGCGTGCAATGCGAGGTTGGGTATCTGAAAACCGCCGCTGATGAATCACACATCACTTTGCGGCAATCTCCATCAAGATGTTGGTGATGCGGATATCGGCATCGAGGATGGCATTCCCTTTTGCTGCCTCAGCCATTTGTTCGATGCATCCGGGTGTATCCAAAATCGTACGAATGGCTTTGATCAGAGCATCGCCTATACACGCGCTCTGCCGCACGATGACCGCTGCCCCGAGCTCGACGCTTCGCTCTGCATTGCGAAGCTGCTCATTGCGGCTACTTGGTTCAAGCGGAACGAAAATCATCGGCTTTCCGAGAATGAGCGCCTCATTAACCGTTCCTGCG
>Ga0255104_1000508_pt1 | contig 11116 bp, 10 predicted proteins | sample Law_Cont_RepC_0h_FD_188446 | JGI IMG/M metagenome (GOLD analysis project Ga0255104, IMG submission 188446) | Freshwater microbial communities from St. Lawrence River, New York, United States - Law_Cont_RepC_0h | ecosystem: Environmental > Aquatic > Freshwater > River | place: USA: New York... | reverse complement strand
GTCGATGTAGTACCGAGCGATGCGAGGAGAATGGCATTTTCTTCTTCTTCGATCGCCTTTCGTATCGATTCTCGAGTATCACCGCTGACAGAACCATCAATATAAAAAACGTTATGATTTGTACTTTTAGTGATGAGATCATAAAGTATTTTGCCATGATCCACGATTCGAAAGAAAACAAGTTTATTACCTTTTAACGAGAGACTGAGATTGCGAATAAATTTATTTCGAGCGTCGCAATTGATGAGGAAATCGATCTCTTCTTGGTATGTCTTTCCTTTGACTGCATGGCTAGTTGATTCATCATACTTGAGAACGATGCACTTAATTTTGAGTTTCGATACGTATCCTTGGTCCATAAGATCTTTTGTACTGACGGCTTTATACTTTGGACCGAAGAGACCTTCGATTGTTGTCTCGTTAAGAGGTGTACCATCGAGAGTTCCAGTAGTACCAAAACGATACTTGCAACCAGTAAGACTGCTAAGAATTTGTATAAGCGAAGTCGCTTTTGCTCCGTGAGCCTCATCTCCGAAGACGACTCCGAACTGTTGATACCAAGGTTTTGGCATCTTATTCTTACCATTGTTCAATGACTGCCACGTCGTCACGACCATATCACATTCAATATCATTCGACTTACTCAAACCTTGAGTCGACATATGAATATCACCCGTATATCCATAATCTCGAAAGTCACTCTCCATCTGATTGACGAGACCGATGGTAGGAACAATGATCAAAGCTTTATGCTTTTGATACCATCTCATTAGAATGTAGATCATCAGAGATTTACCAGAAGAAGTTGGAGATACCAACGTTCTTCGATTCGATCGAATACATTTCAAGATAGAATCGAACTGATAATCTCTGATGGTATACTTTTCAGGAATTCCAAGAGTATATATGAATTCTCTGAGCTCGTGCTCAGAAACACCATCATAGTACAACTGCTCGTCAAACGAGAACGTGTAGTTTCGAGCATCGCAGAATTTCTTGATATGTCTTGCTAATCCAGCGTATACCTGTCCGGTCAGATTATTAATAAGACGAATCTTACCATCCCACATTCTCGCTCGATATTTTGGATGGAACTTATAATTCTCTGCATAGAACGTGAACTCGTCTGCCAATTCCATGACAGTCGATGGTTCTGCCTCCACTTTGACGTGAACATTATTAATAAATTTAAGGTGCACTGAACTCATTAAATACCGACCTTGAAACGTTCCCACTCGATTGCTGCCTTAATATTAAAACCACGAGCAGTGAGAGACTTGATAATGGATTCAAGGAGATCGATCTTCTCGTGCTGAATGCCGAGTTTCAATGATAGATTTACCATATCCGTGTCTGCTTCGATATAGTTATTCACTTCAGATTTGAGTATTTTGCCCTGTGGCGGTAAGCGCCAACCTTTCTCATGAGACTCTTCTGTCGGTCCGAGAGTGTAGAACTCTAACTTTTCAAGTTTCAGTTGCTTGAGTTCGACTTCTTGCTTACGAAGCAGCAGACGCTCATGCGTAAAGATCTTAAAATATTTGTGATGGAGCTTTGGAATATTGAGCGCCTCGTCGCCGAGCTCAGAGCGATTAATCTGGGAATCTTTTTCCCATTCTGCATAAATGTCATCAATTTTCATAACTCATCCTATAAAACTTCGATATCATACCTTAGATATTTAAACTCTACACTGCATTCTATATAATTGACACTAGTATCTGTGCTATTAAACTCCATATCTCCGATACTGATTGGAAATGCATCATAAAAAGTTATCATAATATTCGAGTTCATGCTACTATTCATAATCTGTAAGTTGAGATCTGAATACAAAGTAGATGCACCGCCAACCTGAGAATTCCGTAAAGTCCTATAACCATCAAAACTAGTAGGCGATGACAAAGCCACCATCCAGTTATAGATCTCGAGATAATCTGTCATATCTTCATTGACTCGAAACGTTAAATCGAGTGGGCTATAAGTCAATTTACCTGTGACTGGAATCGGAACGAACGGAGTTGGACTCTCGCCGTTACTCATCTGTACACCAGGAAAACGAATAGTCTGTACATTGTAACTGATCGCAGGCGCTCGAGCCAAAGTAAACTTATAGCCTAAAGGTGACAGAAAGTTTTTGTTTATATTATTTACGGCTGTCATATCTTTCCTTTGGCTGCAATACCCATTATACACACTATTTATATATTGTACATGCCAAAAAGAAGGGGAGCCTTTCGACTCCCCTTCCAGTTTTTAGGTTGGTTATTCCAACTCTTATTACATCAAGTTGTTAACAAGAACGCGACGATAGTACTTGTTCGAATCTTGCTCAAGAACAGCTGTTGCAGAAGCAGCAGTTGTACCCTTGGCGAATGGATTCGGTGCCATGCCGTAACGTGTCTTGAAGCCAATCTTCGGTTGGAACGAACCTGGATCAACCGCACGAACCATCTGAAGCGGAACATATGGGCAATAGAAGAGACCGGCGTCGAACGGATTCGAACCCTTATAGCCTACTACCAAGAAGTTTGAACCAGCATAAGGATCGATATAGACCTTAATGCGACCGCTGATAACACCAGCAAACGTGTTGCCTGTGTCGTCGATATTCAACGAAGATGTGTTCAATGCAGGAGCGTAATCAAGAACGCCTGCCATCTGAAGTGCCGAAGCAACGTCTGATGAGCAGATGATTACGTTACCCTTACCGCGACGTGTTTGTTTTGCAATCTGGTTGCATTCACGTTCGATCTGGAACAGAAGACCCTTGAACTTTTCAACTGACCAACGACCGTTTGAATCGGTGTCGAGATCGAAGATACCAGCAGTTGTGGTACCATCGGATGCACCCTTTTCAGCAGTGATGATGATCGAGCGAACAACTTCACGGTTGATTTCAGCAAGAATTTCTCCCGAAAGGATGTTCGAAAGTTCTGATTCTGCGTCAAGACCGTGAATTGCCTTCAGATCTTGTGCGAGTTCGAGTGTGTATTCTGCCTTCAGAGCACGTGTCTTTGCAGATACGGTAACCTTCTCGATTGAGAAGCCCATTTCCGGGAAGATGAAAGTGCTGTTGGCGCCGAGCAATTCAGCCGAACCAACGAGAAGACCCATGGTGTAGTTGTAGAATGTATTGCCAGCGTTATTTGACGAATCAGGAGCTGTACCAACAGTGTTAGCACCAACCGCAGTTGCACCAGCAGCACCGGTGTTTGCAAAAGTAAGACCAGCACCGAGACGCGAAGCGTGACCTGTGTTGGCTTCGTTGTAGAATGCTTCTGCAACACTCGGATCTGACGAGTTAGCATACTGCGAACGCATTGCAAAGATAAGCCCGGTTGGACCGTTCATTGGCTGAACGCCGCAAACATCATAAGCAATTAGATTTGGCATCGAACGACGTACGAGCGAAATCAGTACCGGATCGAAGTTTGCAATATTTCCGCTGCCTACAGTATTGGTAGATTCAGCTTCACCAAGCAATTGCTGTCCGCCACCAGCTTCGCGAAGTGCGCGCTCTGTGTTCTCAAGCACTGTCGCAGTGACAAGGCGCTTGTGAGCATCTTTAATTTCTGGAAGATCCGAGTGCTCGAGCACTGGCTTCCACTTGTTATTTAGTTCCTCAGCTAACATTTTATTCTCCCTTTATCCTTAGGATTAGTTTATTATTTATCAAATTAAAACTTTTTGGTTCTTGAAATCGCGCTGACATAGTTTGCCATTTCGCCAACTGCTACGGGTTTCGTATCTTCACGAAAGCCTTCTGCCGCTTCTTCTGTGATAACGCCAGTGTTGACTTCCTTCCTCTCAGAGAAGTACTTGCTTTTCAAAATGCCGAGTTTCTTTACATAAGACTCAGAATCTGTGAACTCGATACCTTCTGCAAGAGTACGAAGCTTTTCTACTTGTGTAGCAGCAAGACCTTCGGTCACTTCGTCGAATGTCGCTTCCATTGTCGCTTCATCGATCATTGACTGCAGTTCTAGTTGCTTGTTTACAGACTCGTCGAACTTTGTTTCAAGTTCTTCGATCTGTGCCTTTAATTCGCCGACTACATCAAGCTTCTCTTCAGGCACTGTAATGTATGATTCGGCAAACAGATTGTAAAGACCTTCCATGAAGTTCTCTGCAATATCGGCGCGTAATGTGGATTCGACAGCAAGCTTGTTGTCTTCCATCCACGATTCTACTACGTAATCGAGATACTGATCGATCTTTGTAGTAAGCTCTTCTTTAATTTCTTCTACTTCTTCGGCGAGAAGATCTTCGTAAGCTTCTTCAAGACGAGCTTCTTCGAGTGAAACGCGAGCTGAAACAGCGGCTTCAAAGATCGTAGAAAACTTTTCTTTTGCTTCTTCGGTCAGATCTTCACCAGAGAAAACTTCGTCGAGGTCTTCTTTGACTGCATTCATTGTAGCCATTGGCATTTGCCCCATACCAGGAGCTCCACCGGGAGTTGGCGACGAAGGAATACCATCGGCACTATATTGTTTAATTGAATCGTTAAAGAAGTGCGAAAGATCTTCACCCTTCAATTGAGCAAGAAGTTGACTGAAAGTAGCCAGCATCTCTGCACGTGTTGGATTTGGCTTTAGGGTTTCCGAACCAGCAGATTCGTCGATACCGTCTTGAACGATTTCATTCGTATCTTTATTTGACATTTTTGACTCCTTGTAATATTTATTTATTTATTCTAAGTTAGATTTTAGAAATTTTATTGAGGAAGTTCTCAAAAATTTCAAACTTTTTAGCTTGAAGCTGTCTTTTAGAAGATGCGCTTTCAATATTTTGTACGGTTTGTTCGAGTACTGCGGCTGTATTTTTCTTTGCAACAAGAAGTTCGTCTTGCCAAACCCATTCTACGCCTTCCATGATTCCGTTCACAAATGCATCTGGAGCAGAAGGATCAGCTACAATATCAGCGGCTGTAGCCAAATAAAAATCGTCTTGAACTTCATTAATGCCTTCTTTATTTAGCTTCAATGAACCCATACCTCTGGATGAAACACCGAGCTTGACGCCTTCGCCGATAAGTCCTTTGGCAATGCTACCCATTGGAGTATCCATCAACTTCGCCCGACCCACAAAATTAGTACCTTCTCTCTTCAAAGAAGTGATCATATGAGATACACGATCGAGATTAATCGACGGACCATCAGGATGACCTAACTCGCCAAGAGCTCTACCCTTCTGAATGTAAGACTCGTCGTAACGATTGACTTCTTTTTCAAGAGTTTCGACAGGATACATACGACCGTTGCGGTTCTTGATGCCTCCTTGCAAGAAGATACCTTCGATGTATACGTTCTTCTTCCCGTCTTCACGAGATTCTGTAATGCATTTCAGATCTTCAACAACTTCGGTGATTAGCTTCATGTCTTCTTACCTTACGAGTTGTTATATGGTGAAATGAACGTACCTTGCTTCTGTACTTCCAGCAAACAATATGAGTTTGCCGAACCGACAAAATTGACTACTAAATTTGCTGTAGGATTTACATTGAGCGGCATACCGTTACCGGCATAGTCACAGTATCCAGTCGAGTCATATACGCCAACAAGAGTCGTACCTCTGAGGATCTGAATATGGCCATTGCCGTCACAGCCCCAAAAAATCTGTGCGATATAAGCTCCAGAAAGAACCTCATCACTCGTAGCAAGACAAGTGGCAGTGGCACCAACATTCGTAGTAATGCTATTGCCAGCAACCACAATATTGCCGCTATTCGCAGCAGATATGTGAATAACAGCTGATGTATTTTTCTTATTTGATGTAATCGTAACAGCCATTATTCACCTCTATAACTGATTGAGAAATCCAACATTTGCTCAATGCCATCTGCGGTGTCGCAAGCTTGCATAAATGCATATTGATTATCTTCGTTGAGTTTTTCAAAGACCGATACCATCGTTCTTTGATGTGTTTCTGCAAGATCAGCGAGCTTAATAAGCAGACGCTCTTCTTTATTGAGTGGTTTGCCATCGCGCGCTGAAAGCTTCGCAGCAATCGCCATGACTTGGCGCTTCTTCTGTGACTTACCCATAAACTGAGGAGCATCAGACTTTTGGAAATCCTTGACTACTGTTCCCATCGAAGCTTTCTTCATGTCGAGTTTTTCTTGTAGTTCAGCTTCTTCTTTATTTAGAATTGTACTACCGGTATCACGTGCTCTATTAATTTTTGTTTTAGAAAGAGCTAGACTATTGATCTGTCTGCTTTTTGTCTTAATGCCAGCATCAACAGATTGTCCTGGCTTTCTGCCACCACTGAAAGCGGTTCTAGCTCTCTTATCGCCGTAACTTTTCATTGTATCAATTGAAAGTTCATCAATCTGTTCAGCTTCTTCCTTGGCCATAACTTTGGCTTTTTCAATGCCGGCCATTCTGCCACCGTATGTCTTACGGCCAGCTAGTTCACGACCTTTTTCACGATAGTTTAGAGGGCCTTCATTATCTGCAATAGACTTTGACTTCATTCTATAACGGCGAAGTGTAGCGTGTGACAGTTCATCTAAACCTTCAGCTTCTTCCTTACTGAGAACAGTGCTTCCGGTATCACGTGCTCTATTAATTTTAGTTCTTGCTAATGATAGACTATTACTTTGTTTGCTTTTCATTTTTATGCCAGCATCAACAGATTGTCCTGGCTTCCTACCACCACTGAAAACGGTTCTAGCTCTCTTATCGCCGTAACTTTTCATTGTATCAGTCGAAAGCTCGTCGATCTGCTCGGCTTCTTCTTTGGCTAGCAGACCTTTTTTCTGCATTTCTTGTCTTTTCTTAGCCATGTGTAATTTAAATTTTAAAGCAGGATCATCAGCTTCTTCGGCGACCTTTTTCTTCTTCCGAAGAAGATGGAAGTCATGCGCATCAACCTTGCCATTCTTATTGGCATCGATCTTGTGCTGATTGCCCTTCAGCTCTTCATACACTTCTTCGTCTTCGCCAGGATTATAGCCATGGCGTTCTTTCTTGCGATCGGCCATCTTGACCTTCGAACCCTTGAAAACTTCGTCGTCGTTGCCGTTGCGATCAGCAGTCTTCGCAACTACATGTTTGTCGATGAACTTTTGCTCGTCAGGATTTTTGACGACCATCGGCCCAAGCTGTCTTTCATTTAAGAAATCTTTAAGCGTCTTCGCCATCGTCATCTTCCTCTGTGTCTAAGTCTTCTAGGTCAAGATCTTCTAGATCGAGATCTTCTATATCAAAATCTTCGTCTTCGAAATCTTCGTCTTCGAAATCTTCGTCATCGATGTCAAAATCCAAATCATCTTCGAATTCTTCTTCATCGGCATCTTCAGGGTCGTCAGAAGCAAACATTTGTTGAGCATATGCAACGCTCTCGTCTTCTAATCTTGCGTCAATTTTCTGGCGCATAATTGAGTCGAAGGCGTTTGCAAACCGTGTCGGTTGTTGATCTACAGTTGCTCGAATCAGTTCGTCGATGTCCATATAAATTCTCCAAAAGTGTTTTTACTATTTATAATGTATTTATTTTCCTACTAAATCTGGCACATTCGGAATAGAAGTAGCCTTCGATTTACCAGCGGTCGGAGGAGTTTCATTCTGAGCAGGTTCAGCGCCTGCATCTTCAGGAGGCAATTGTTCTCCACCTGGACCCATTTCTGGTGGAGCATACTGCGGATTGTCCATTTCTTCAATAATTTGCTTGTCGATCTCTTCCATATCTTCTTCTGTCTGATAAAGAACATTCCGACGAATCCATTCATGCGAGTAGTACTTGCCTGCATAGTCGTCGACATCACGTAACATCGAGATACGATCGCGAAGAATCTCTGTATTTTTCAATTCGGCAAAGTGATTATCTTCAGAGTATTCATACTTAAAGTTAGCTTTAAATTCGGACCAATCTTCCGAGGTAATGATGCCTTTCAAGATCAGCTGTTTCTCGAGAATCTTACTAAAAATTTCTGAGAATCGAGTACGAAGACGAGTAATAAATTTAGCAAACTTGACTTCGTCGCGAGTCACTTCAGTGGCTCTCCCAAAGTTGAAAGCTTGTTCAGGATCAAGACGAGAAATCGGAACGTTTAGAGCTTTGTAAAGCTTGCGTTGAAAGTAAACGATGTCATCAATCTGACCAAGGTTCTGACCTCCTGGAAGAGTCGTGATTTCGGTACCCTTACCGCCTTCACGACGAGGTAGCCAGAAATCTTCAAGCATGGTCATATGCTTACGATCATCGCGGATTTCTCCGGTACCAGCGTCATACACAATCTTATTCTTAAAGCGAGTCATAATATCACGAAGATATTGTTCAGCTTTCATTTTCGGTAGGTTGCCGACATCGATGTAGAAGATACGACGTTCAGGTGCACGCGAGATACGATAGATGACTAAAGAGTCTTCCATGGCCTTTAACTGATTCAAAGGCTTAATGGCTTTTTGTAGATAACCAATAACCATGTCACCTTTGACATTGACAAGGCCAGAAGATACGTTGACAATCGAGTCGACTGCGATCTTAATACCTTGAGTAGTAGGATCTTGATAATTCGGTTGACTCGGAGTTTTACCGAACCCGTTTTCATTATAGATATAGAACTCTTCGCCTGCCACCGGAACAATGACGTTTGAATCTTTTGTAAGTTTTCTTTTCTTCTGAGTCTTGACTTTGCGAAGCTTACGAGGATCTACATAACGTAGTTCTTGAATGCCTTCTCTCGGCTTCTTCTCGTCGATCATCAAGTGATAGAATATTCTGCCGTCGACATACCATTTACGAAAGATTTCGTATGCGTGGTTATTAAATTCAAGAAGTTCGAGTACAGTTTTGAACTCGTCGAGAATAAGTTTCTTGACTTTATCAGGTTGCTCTAACTTATCAAGATTTAAAGATACGACTTCTTTCTTTGGATCAATTACGACCGCTTCATTGATAATGTCGTCAACTGCCAACTCGATATCTGGATGTTGAGCCATTTCTCTATACGTTGAAACAAGTTCTGATTCGGTTCGAATAGAACCTTCCATATCAACGTATTGACCGTAAGCGCCACCTTCAGCAAGAACAAGCGCTCCATCATCATCTTGTTTTGGAGCAAATGATGGAAGCGCTTTTTCTTCTTGCTTTCTTGTAATTTGAAAACCAAATAACTCGGCCATGGATTCTCCAATTTAAATAACGAAAAAAGTAAAGGGTAATGACTACCCTTTACTTATTAATCACCGCCGGCGCGATCTGTCGTTCCAGTACGACCAACTGACCAGTAGTCATATTGGAATGTAACCTGGAATACTTCGATTTGATCAGTTGTAGACCAATCGAGTTCGATCGGGCTGATATTGCTTGGGAAGATTCCGTTAAAATCATAAGTACGGATCTTCGTGCCATCTTTACCAAACTGAGTCACTGCGGCCTGTGACTTATATCCAGGACCAATTTCTCTCACGTTGCGTTGTAGACGATTGATTCTATTTGACCATTCTTCCATAGCGTTACGAATCAAGAAGTCTTCATCGTTAATAATTGTAACTGTCCATTCAGCGAATGTTCTATCACCAGCTAACTTCATTTGACGACCGAAGTAAAACACTGGAATGACTCCAAGATCAGAGCCAGGCAGCTGGGCTGCCTGACACATGAATCTTGTTTTTGCATCCCCTGAGCTGTTCGCAGGATTAAAAATATCCACTTGGAACAGGTTTTGTCTTGCACCGCCAAAAGCTAGTTGGCTTCTCATTTCAGTGATATTAAAAGCCATTTACTTTCCTCCTAGGTTTATCTTATTTATTAGAACTGGCCAGCGATTTCAGTGAACTCGACACCAGATCTAACGGCGACGAAGTTTAGCTGGATGAAGTTGATCGACTTAGCAGGCTTGATGTAGATGTCTCCAACAAAGCGATTGCTATCGATGACTTCAGCAGTGTTATTCGTCTCGTCACAAATCACTCGGAAGTCAAAGATTCCACGACGACCTTGAACGTCGCGAAGGAATGGCTCAACCAAGTTCACAAACTGTGATCTTGTGAATTCGTCGTTGAATTCAAACAAAGTAGAGTTTGAAGCTGTGGCAATGGCCTTCTCAAGAACGATGAACAAGCGACGTACGTTAATACGATCGAATGCGCTAGTACGACCAAGCAGAGTCTTATCTCCGAAAAGTATTGTACCTTGACCCGGGAAAGTGACAATTGGATTGACATCGTTCTTATACAGAAGATCTCTTTCGGTTTTTCCAGGGCTAAATGCTAGCTTGACAAGGTTTTTGATTTGACCGCGAGTAAATCCAGCAGGAGAGAACCAAGGATCTCTCAGATTATCACTGCGAGCTGTGAGACCAGCAATGTCACCGTTCAAAGGAATGTAACGATATACATCCGCATACTTGTCGTACTGATACTTGTAACCAGAATCGAGGAATGCATATGAAGTATTATGCAAAAGATTTCTAAAATCTACGACGTTCTGTGCTTGCTGGTTTTCTACGTTAATACCTACAACATCAGAGTATGCAGGAGATACGAACACTACGCAATCCTTGCGAACTTCTGCAATGTTATCGATCAGATAGTTAGCTAGCTGAACATCGTTCGTTCCGACTGCCTTTCCTTGAAGAAGCAAAGAAACATCGACTGTGCTTGCGTCTGCAAAGAGATCATAGGCAGAAGCAAGAGCTGCCATCGAAACTGTACCTTCTGTCGCACCATCTGCACCGCGAACAAACGACCGCGTGTAAGTCGTCGTATTGGTCGAGTTAGCAACGGTTGAGAGAGTATTCGAAGCAGCGCCGGCGCGATCGTTTGTAGCCCAAACCCAACGTGAGAAGTCGTTGATCGCTGTCTTATAGTAGTTAGTTGTACCGTCATCTTTCTTGGCATCTGTTGCGCGTGAAAGATTTTGGTAGATTTCAAGAACTTGACCAGGTGTTCCGCTGATCAGACCGTCTTCGTCAACTACAACAACTGAAACTTCGTCGACAATAGAACGACCTGCATTTGTCATCGATGAAGATACGCCTGGGGCAGAATCTACAACGTTGAAGTATTCCCATTGACGTGTGAGCGAAGTGCTGCTAACGTTTGACGATTTATTCCAAGTTGAATCGAAAACGATGTTGAAGAAGATGTTTGTACCATCATCGGCC
>Ga0255104_1000500_pt1 | contig 11220 bp, 8 predicted proteins | sample Law_Cont_RepC_0h_FD_188446 | JGI IMG/M metagenome (GOLD analysis project Ga0255104, IMG submission 188446) | Freshwater microbial communities from St. Lawrence River, New York, United States - Law_Cont_RepC_0h | ecosystem: Environmental > Aquatic > Freshwater > River | place: USA: New York... | reverse complement strand
AAAGCGCGGACCGGGGAATTGACGCCGCCCGGGATCATCGTGAGGGCGCGTTGGAAAAGCTGCTCCGAGGTATTCACGGGGCAATCTGATGAAGAAACCTAGCCCCGGGGCAAGGGCTGAGTCAGCCGGGCCGGACCATGGCCCAGTCCCCACAAAAGCCTGTTCAACCTCCGGCCTCTGCCTAGCCTGCCCTTACCCCCGATGCGTCGTCGCACCGCCCTTCCCCGCCTGCTGATTCCGTGCCTGCTCGGATCGGCCTTGCTCTGCGCCGAAACGCCCGAGCAGCTGCGTCCGTTCATCGAGAAGCACTGCGTCGACTGCCATGACGCCGACGACGCCAAAGGCGGACTCGATTTCGGCAAACTGCCCTCCGACCTGAACCGGCCCGAGACGCTCGCTAAGTGGGTCCACATCTTCGATCGAGTCGACCAAGGCGAGATGCCGCCGAAGAAGAAGGCCCGACCGGAAGCCAGCGAGAAGGCCAAATTCACGAAGACACTGGCCACGAGCTTGGCCACCGCAGATCAGGCGAACAAGGCCACCGTCCTCCGTCGCCTAAATCGCAACGAACTTGAGCAGACGCTCAACGACCTGCTCGGCATCAATGAGGAACTCGCACCTTTGCTACCCGAAGACGGGCGCGCCCAAGGCTTCGATAAGGTCGGCGAGGCGCTCGATCTCTCGTCGGTCCATCTGCAGCGTACCATGGACGCGGCGCGGCAGGCACTGAACGCCGCACTGAACAAAGGGGATGCTCCGGAGAAAATCGACAAGACGATCGGCTTCGGCGATGGCCGCAACGCCACGCATATCGGGAAGAGCTGGCACAAGCTCGCTGACGGTAGCGTCGTGACCTTCAACGAGGCCACCTATCCGGCACTCATGGCAGAATTCGAGGCGCCGATCGCCGGCCTCTACCGCGTCACGCTCGGCGGCCGCGCCTATCAGAGCGAGAAGCCTGTGATGGTGACAATCTTCTCCGGACCCTTCTTCACAGGAAGCCCCACCCGCTTCCAATCCGTCCAGGAATTCCTCCCGGCCGGCAACGAGGTGCAGATCGAAGTACAACTGAAGGTGCGCGACAAGGTCCGCCTATTCCCCGACCTCCGCACCTTTGACAATAACCTGAACCAAAAGACCGGCCCGGCCAAATACCCCGGCCCCGGACTGGCGATGAAGCCCATGCGCGTCGAGGGCCCGCTGCTTCCGCAGTGGCCGGGCAAAGGACATAAGCTCATGTTCGGCGACCTGCCCAACGCTCCGACCGCCGAGGCCGCCAAGCGAATGAAATACGAGAAACGCCGCACCCAGCAGATGTATGAGATTACGAGCACCCAGCCGGTCGTCGACGGACCGAAGCTTATCAAGGCCTTCGTGGCCAAGGTCGTCCGCGAGAAGAGCCAGCCGACGCAGGCCGACGCATACGTGCGCCTTTTCGAAGCCGAGCTCAAGAACGGGTCCACCTTCGAGGAATCCCTGCTGACCGCCTATACCGCCGTCCTCTGCTCCCCCGCCAACCTTTACTTCCATGAGAAGTCCGGGCGCCTCGATGCCTGGGCCGTGGCTTCACGGCTGAGCTACATGTTCTGGGGCACGGCACCCGATGACGAACTCCGCAAGCACGCTGAAAGCGGTGCGCTGCTGAAGCCCGCCAACCTGCGCGCCCAGACCGACCGATTGCTCTCCGACCGCCGGGCGCAACGCTTCGTGCGCGACTTCACCGACCAGTGGCTTTCCCTCCGCAACATCGACGCGACCTCGCCCGACAAGCAGCTCTATCCAGAATATGACGACGCCCTCAAGGCCGCCATGCTCGATGAGACCCGCGGCTTCTTTGCCGAAGTCCTCGCAAATAACCTCAGCGTGACCGACTTCCTCGACTCCGACTGGACGATGCTGAACAACCGCCTTGCCCGCCATTACGACATCCCGGGCGTCGAAGGCGTCGCCTTCCGCAAGGTCGCGCTGAAGCCTGAGTACCACCGCGGCGGACTGCTCACCCACGCCAGCGTCCTCAAGGTCTCCGCCAACGGGAATAACACCTCCCCTGTCATGCGCGGCGCTTGGGTGCTGGACCGCATCCTCGGCACCCCACCGTCCCCGCCGCCACCCGGAACCCCCGGCGTCGAACCTGACATCCGTGGCGCGGTCACCCTCCGCCAGATGCTCGAGAAGCATCGCTCCACCGAGAGCTGCAACTCCTGTCACTCCCAAATCGACCCGCCTGGCTTCGCCCTCGAGAGCTACGACGTCGCTGGCGGCTGGCAGACGAACTACCGCAGCCTAGGCAAGCAGTTCAAGTCGCCGCCCAATCTCAAGCGCGTCCAGTGGCGCATCGGGCCGCCGGTCGACCCCTCCGGCGTGACCGCCGACGGCAAGGTCTTCGCCGACCTCAAGGAGTTTAAGCAAAAGGTGTTACTCGCCGACCCCGAGGCCTTCACGCTCGCGCTCACCCGCAAACTCGCCGCCTACGGTAGCGGACGCGCGATGGGCTTCTCGGATCGCGCCGAACTCCAACGTATCGCGGGCCAGACCTTCACGCACGGCAACGGCCTGCGCGACCTCCTCCACAACCTCATCCAAAGCGAAATCTTCCTGACCAAATGAACGCCCCGCACATCGCCACCAAGGCCCGCATCGACCGCCGAGCCTTCCTGCGCAGCACCGGCCTTCTGCTGACCTTGCCCTGGCTCGAGGCCATGGTCCCCAGCTTCGCCAACGCCGCGGAGACCCGCGCCGCCTCGACCCAACCCCGCCGCTTCCTGGCGATGAACTACAGCCTTGGTTTCCACGTGCCGCTGCTCGTGCCGAAGGAAGAAGGCGCCGACTACACACCTTCGTACTACCTCGAACCGCTCCAAGCGCACCGCAAAGACTTCACGGTCTTCTCGGGACTCTCCCACGATGAACAGAACGGCTCCGACGGACACACCTCCGAACTCACCTGGCTGACTTCCGCCAGGCACCCGGGTCTACCAGGTTTTCGCAACTCGATCTCACTGGACCAGCTGCTGGTCCAGAAACTCAACCCCGACACCCGTTTCACCTCCCTCGTGCTTTCGGCAGGTAACCATGCCACGATGTCCTGGACGATGAACGGGGTCTGCCTCCCCGCGGAACCTTCTCCGTCTAAGGTCTTCCAGCTCCTGTTCGTGGAAGGCAGCCCGACGGAAGTGAGACGTCAGCTGGATGAGCTACGCCGCGGGCGCAGCATCCTCGATACCGTCGGCGAAGAGGCCAAGAAGATGAATGCCAACCTCGGCCCGAGGGATCGGGAGAAAGTGGACCAATATTTCACGAGCGTCCGCGAATTGGAAGCGCGGCTGCTTTCATCCGCCGCCTGGGCGACTCGTCCCAAGCCCAAGGTCTCCTCCGCAGCGCCGAAGGATGTCGCGGACCGCACCGACATCATCGCCAAGACCAGGCTGATGCACGAGATGATCACGCTGGCTTTCCAGACCGACTCGACCCGCTTCATCACCTACAGCGCCGGCGGCATGAACGCGACGCCCAAGATCGAGGGCGTGAGCCAGGACTGGCATAACCTCTCGCACCACGGCCAAGACGAGGCTAAGATTGAGGAGTTGCGGATCATCGAGCGCGCGGAATTCGCGGAGATCGGCCGCCTCCTCGGCCTGCTCAAAGGCGTCCGGGAAGGCCGCGGCACCCTGCTCGACAACACGATCGTCATGGCGGGCAGCAACCTCGGCAACGCCAGCGCCCATAGCACCCGCGACATCCCGCTCATCGTGGCCGGCGGCGGCTTCCGTCACGGCAAACACGTCGTGGCCGGCGGCAAGGGCAACGATAACGGGCGCTTCGCGAACCTCTTCGTCCAGATCGCCCACCGCATGGATGTCGGCCTCGAGAAGTTCGGCAGCAGCAACGGACGTAGCGTCAAGGGCTTCGAGCTGGCCTAAGCATGCGGCTCGCCCTGTTACTCGGACTATCAGCGCTACAGGCCTTCGCCGCCGAGACCTGGCTTGCCGTTGGCTACGGCGGCCGGCGAATGATCTCGCACGATGGGCTTAACTGGGAAATCACCGCCGAGTGGGCACCCGAGGGAAAGGATGACAGCAATAATCTCATGTCGGCGGCTTTCGGCGCCGGAAAATTCGTCGTGGTCGGCGGAGCCCAGGTGGGGCATATCCTCAACTCAACTGATGGGGTAAAATGGGACGAAGTGAAGAAACTACCCTTTCGCGTTAATCCCGTAATCAGATCAGGCCAGCGCTTCATTGCAGGTGGACCAAATCGCACCCTCTGGTTCTCCGACGATGGCGTCAGCTGGACCCAAGGCGCACAGGCGCAGACGACCGGATTCCCCAGCTGGGCCCTCTGGTTCCGCCATGCCGCTTGCGGTAACGGCGTCACCATTTTCATGGGCGAGGCGGGATCGAAGAAAGAGTTCTACTGGTGCATGACTACGGCCGATGGCACTCAGGTTGATTTCCGCTCCGACCTGCCCCAGCTCCGCGCCCTCGCCTTCGGCGCCAACACCTTTGTCGCCATCGGCAATGGAGTCATCATGACCTCTGCGGACGGAAAGACCTGGCAGAAACAGGAACGCTCGGCCGACGAGAAACTCGATTGGCTCCAGTGGACCGGCAAAGCGTTCATCGCTGGCGGCGGCAAAACCGTGCTCACTTCGACCGACGGCAAGAACTGGCAGCCCTCGACGCTGCGCCCGCCCGGACGCATTCTTTGGACCGACGGCACTCGCTTCATCACCAGTTCCTGGCCCGGCAAGATGTCCTTCTCCGCAGACGGTAAAACCTGGAAGGCTTCCCCGGCGATGCCGCCCAACGGCATCAACGCCGTCGTAAAGGCCCCGTAAACAAAAGGGCCGGAGTCGTATGACTCCGGCCCTTTGCTTATCAGCCTGGCCCTAGCCCTGCGTAGCTTCGCTACGCTTACTTTTTGCCGTCGTCGACGACTTCGAAGTCACCGTCGACCACCTTGCCGTCCTGGGACTTCTTCTTGCCTTCAGGGGCATCAGGGGCGGGACCAGCGTCGGCCTGCGGCTGTTCGCCAGCGGAAGCCGGGACGGTCTGCGCGGCGGCCATGAGCGCGGTCTGGAGGGCCGTGGCGGCCTTCTCGAAGTCCTCGGCGGAGGCGTCGGTCTTCTTGAGGGCTTCTTGGGCTTCCTTGAGCGCAGCCTCGGCGGAGGCCTTGGCTTCGGCGGGCATCTTCTCGCCGTTGTCGGCGAGGAACTTCTCGGCGGTGAAGACGCCGGCGTCGAGGCGGTTACGGGCTTCGGCGAGCTCGCGGACCTTCTTGTCCTCTTCGGCATGGAGTTCGGCTTCCTTGCGGAGCTTCTCGACTTCTTCCTTGGAGAGACCCGAGGAGCCGGTGATGGAGATCTTCTGCTCCTTGCCCGAGCCCTTGTCGACGGCCGAGACATGCAGGATGCCGTTGGCGTCGATGTCGAAGGTCACTTCGATCTGCGGTTCGCCGCGGCGCGCCGGCTTGATGCCGTCGAGCTTGAACGTGCCGAGCTGCTTGTTGTCCTTCGCCATCGGGCGTTCGCCCTGGACGATGACGATGTCGACGGCCGGCTGGCTGTCGGCGGCGGTGGAGAAGATCTGCGACTTCTTGGTCGGGATGGTCGTGTTGCGTTCGATCATCGGCGTGGCGACGCTGCCCATGGTCTCGATGGACAGGGTGAGCGGGGTCACGTCGAGGAGGAGGACGTCCTTCACGTCACCCTTGAGCACGCCGGCCTGAATGGCGGCGCCGATGGCGACGACTTCGTCCGGGTTGACGCCCTTATGGGGCTCCTTGCCGGCGAGGCTGCGGGCGATCTCGATGATCTTGGGCATGCGGGTCATGCCGCCGACGAGGACGAGTTCGTCGACCTGGGCCATCTTGAGCTCGGCGTCCTTGAGGCAGGACTCGAACGGACGGCGGGTGCGCTCGGAGAGGTCGTCGCAGACCTTTTCCATCTGGGCGCGGGTGAGCGTGACGTTCAGGTGCTTCGGTCCGGAGGCATCGGCGGTGATGAACGGCAGGTTGATGTCCACGGAGTTCGAGGACGAGAGGGCGATCTTGGCCTTCTCGGCTTCTTCCTTGAGGCGCTGGCGGGCCATGGCGTCCTTGGAGAGGTCGATGCCGGACTCCGTCTTGAAGCCGTCGATGAGCCACTGGATGATGCGTTCGTCCCAGTTATCGCCGCCGAGTTCGGTGTCGCCGTTGGTCGCCTTCACTTCGAAGACGCCGCCGCCGATCTCGAGGACCGAGACGTCGAAGGTGCCGCCACCGAGGTCATAGACGGCGATCTTTTCGTCGCCCTTCTTGTCGAGGCCGTAGGCGAGGGAAGCCGCGGTGGGCTCGTTGACGATGCGGAGCACTTCGAGGCCCGCGATCGTGCCGGCGTCCTTGGTGGCCTGGCGCTGCGAGTCGTTGAAGTAGGCGGGGACGGTGATCACGGCCTGCGTGACCTTCTCGCCGAGGTAGGCTTCGGCGTCGGCCTTGAGCTTGGCGAGGACCTTGGCGGCGATTTCTTCCGGCGCGAACACGCGGGGCTTGCCGTCGACTTCGCATTCGATGGCGGCGTCGCCGTTCTTACCTTCGACGACCTTGTAAGGGAGCTTCGAGGCGATGGCCTTCACTTCCGAGAACTTGCGGCCGATGAGGCGCTTCGCGGAGAAGATCGTGTTCTTCGGGTTGGTGACGGCCTGGCGCTTGGCGGCCTGACCGACGAGGATGTCGCCGTTCTTGGTGAACGCGACGATGGAGGGCGTGGTGCGCGCGCCTTCCGAATTGGAGATGACGACGGACTCGCCTGCTTCCAGGACGGCCATGCAGGAGTTGGTGGTGCCGAGGTCGATGCCGATGATTTTACTCATGTGTTGTTTTGGTAGATGGGTTATGCCCCTTATTGGCAGGGCTTGTGCCAAGGGAAATTCCCGCTTTTGCCTTAGTTTTCGCAGGTATGGCCGGCGATTGTCGCTGTCCCAAGCGGGTCAGAATGACAAAGTGTCCCACCAGATGACGCCCGGTTGGCTTCGCCGTTGCCCTTCCCTGCTCTGACCGCTATCTCAACCCTCCGATGTCGGCCCAACTCGACCAGTCCGTCCGCCTCCGCCGTCTCCGTGCTTCGGCCGGTATCCGTGCCATGCTCGGCGAAACGGTCGTCGAACCCCGCCACCTGATCCAGCCGCTCTTCGTCACCGAAGGCGACGTCGCTGAGCCCGTCGGCTCCCTCCCGGGCGTCAGCCGCATCCCGCTCGCCCAGCTCGGCGCCAAGTGCGCCGAACTCCTCGCCCTCGGCATCCATGGCGTGGCCCTCTTCCCGAAGGTCGACCCCACCCGCAAGACCGTCGAAGGCGCCGAAGCCCTCAACCCGTCGAACCTCGCCTACCGCGCCATCCGCGAAGTGAAGGCGAAGTCGCCCGGCACGGTGATCTTCGCCGACATCGCCCTCGACCCTTATACCACCCACGGCCACGACGGCATGCTGAACGCCGCCGGCACCGACGTGGACAATGACCGCACCGTCGAAGCGCTCGTGAAGATGTCCGTCTTCACCGCCCAGGCCGGAGCGGATTTCGTCGCCCCGTCCGACATGATGGACGGACGCGTCAAAGCCATCCGTAAGGGACTCGATGCCGCCGGCCACACCGGCACCGGTATACTCGCCTATTCCGCCAAGTTCGCTTCGGCCTTCTACGGACCGTTCCGCGACGCCGTGGGCAGCGCCCGCAAGGCCGGCGAAGCCCCGATCTCCAAGGCCAGCTATCAGATGAATCCGGCCAACCGCCGCGAGGCCGCCCGCGAGGCGATCCTCGATGCGGAAGAAGGCGCTGACCTCCTCATGGTGAAGCCCGCCGGCGCCTACCTCGACATCATCCGCGACCTGCGCGAGTCGACGAACCTCCCGATCGCCGCTTACCAGGTCTCCGGCGAATACGCCCAACTGCACGCCGCCGCCGAGAAGGGCTGGCTCGATCTCCGCGCCACGCGCGACGAGTCGCTCCTCGCCATCCGCCGCGCCGGCGCCGACGTGATCCTCAGCTACTTCGCCGAGGCTTACGCCCGCGACTTCGCGGTACGCAAGTAAGTCGGCCTATCCACCGGCGAGAACAGTAAGGGGTCAGACCGCTTCTGCGTGATACCGGTCAGAAGCGGTCTGACCCCATACTGACTTCAACCGTTCAAGCCTTTCGACCAAGCCAAGCACGCCAGACGGCCAGCAGGCCGAAGGCGACCGCGGCCGCTACGGTCTGCAGGAAAGGAATGACCAGGTAGACGAGCGCGTAAAGAGCCTCGGGGTGGGCGCGCTGGTCGGCCTGGGCCTGCAGGTAGACACCGCAACTGAGCGTGAGCAGTGCCACGATGACCAGCAATCCCGTGAGCAGAAAACGGTCCTTCACCGCCATCACGACCCCGCCGAGCACCAAGAACGGCGCGAGCGGCGCGAGAAAGAAGAGGAACTGCAGGAGGTCGAGCGGCTCATTGACGGCAAACTGCCACTCAGGCAGCAGGTCGACGAGCGTAAGCGTGAACGCGACGCCACCACCGAGGAGCGCGCCGAGCAGCGCGGGGGCGCGTCCGGGAACCGCTTCGCCGCTCACAGGAAGAGCGGCTTGATGTGGCGGTCGAAGAGGTTGCCGGTCACATTGCGGGCGCAAGACTCGCGGCAGGCCTTGAGCTGCTCGAGGTAGCGCGGGCCCATCTTGGCGGCGACCTTGAAGCCGACGTGGATGAGCTGGCGGATGTTGGGGTTGTAGAGCGGGTTCTTCTGGTCGTGACGCAGGGCGCCGACGAACTGCTCGCTGGACCAGCCATTGACGACGGCGGCGGCCGGCAGCTTGGAACGGTCGATGTCGATGACGGTCGCGTAGGGCTGGCAGAGCTCGTCCATGTGCGACAGGGCTTCCGCGTAGATCTCCTTGGCGAGGGCGAGGCCGGCGCCGCCGGCTTCGGCGAGGCCGATGACTTCTTCGAGCCAGGTCGTGCCCGCGGTCTTCACGTGCACGCCGGCGCCATGCTTGGCGAGGGCGCGGCGGATGGCCGGGTAGATGGAGAACTTGTCGCTGCCGCTATGGACGGAGAGCTTCAGGTTGGCCGGGAGGCCATACTGCTTCACCGCGTGGGCGATGACGCAGAGGTCGTCGTTGAACTCGCGTTCGAACTGGGCGAGGTCGCCGACGTAATCGACGCCCTTGTTGAAACGGCCGGTGAACTTCGGGGCGATGGTCTGGATCGGCACGCCTTCATCGGCGATGGCGGCGAGGATGACGAGCAGCTCGGGCGGAGTCTGGGGGCTGTCGGTCTCGTCCATCGAAATCTCCGGGACGAAGCGACCCACGCCCTTCACGGAGACGATGTGGCGATAGACCTTACCGGCTTCCTGGACGGCCAGGAGGAACTTGGCGGCCGTGCGCTCGACGTCGGCGCGCGTGGTCGTGAACGGACGGTCGATGCCGGCGAGGGTGAGCGTGCCGACGAGTTCAGGGTGGCGATCGACGAAGGCCTTGACCGCGGCGGGGTCGGCGGGCTGGGCGATGAAGTCGGCGACATCGATGGTGAAGAAGTCGGAGACGCCGACGAAGCGCTCGACGGTCTTCAGGCCGATGTGATCGGCATCGAGGAAGTAAGGAGCGGTCCAGCCGAGGGCCTTCACGGCGGCGTCGGCCGCGGCGCGGGTGCTCGTCGGCTCGGAGCCGATGATGTTGTGCTCGCGGTTGGACTTGTTCCAGACCGGCACGATCTCGACGCCGAGCTTCTTGGCCGCGAGGCAGGCGGCGAGCTGGGCTTCGGCTTCGTGGGCGAAGCGGTCGCCCATGCCGAGGGAGAATTTACCGATGACGAGAGGTTGGGAGGACATACGCGGGGGTAAGGGCGGCCAGAGTAGGGCCCGTTCGGAGGCGTTGGCAACCACCCGGAAGTCCGATTTTCGGCGTTCCGCCCCCTCGCTTCTCCTTGCCCTCGACGCCGCGGTTCATCTTTACTGCCCGTCCTCCCTATGCACCTGAAGATTGCTGTCCTGCCTGGCGATTACATCGGCCCTGAAGTCATGGCCGCCGCCCTGCCCGTCCTCGAGGCCGTCCTGAAGAAGTCAGGCCACACCCTCGAGCACTCCACCCACGACGTGGGCGGCGCGGGCATCGACAATCATGGCAAGGCCCTGCCGGACTCGACCCTCGAGGCCTGCCGCGCCGCGGACGCCATCCTCTTCGGTTCCGTCGGCGGCCCGAAGTGGGAGAAGCTTCCCCCGGCCGAACAGCCGGAGCGCGCCTCCCTCCTGCCCCTCCGCAAGCACTTCACGCTCTACGCCAACGTCCGCCCCGGCCTGCTCCTGAAGAACCTCATCGACACCTCGCCCATCCGCCCGGACCGCATCCCGAACGGCGTCGACATGGTCTGCATCCGTGAGCTCACCGGCGGCCTCTACTTCGGCCCGAAGTCCACCACGACGCTCGCCGACGGCGACATCGAAGCCATCGACACCATGGTCTACCGTAAGTCGGAGATCGAACGCATCACCGACGTCGCCATCGCCACCGCGCGCGCCCGTCGCAAGCACATCACCCTCGTCGACAAGGCCAACGTCCTCCAGACGTCCGTCCTCTGGCGCAAGGTCGTCGCCGACCGCCTCAAGGCCACCGCGCCGGACATCGCCCTCACCGTGATGTACATCGACAACGCCGCGATGCAGCTCGTCCTCAAGCCCTCCCAGTTCGACGTCCTCCTCACCGAGAACATGTTCGGCGACATCCTCTCCGACGAGATGGCCGTCATCTGCGGCTCCCTCGGCATGATGGCTTCCGCCTCCCTCGGCGCGAACCGCAACCGCCACGGTTACGGCTACGGCCTCTTCGAGCCTTCGGGCGGCACCGCCCCCGACATCGCCGGCCAGGATAAGGCCAACCCGTGCGCCCAGATCCTCTCCGCCGCCCTGATGCTCCGCCACTCCTTCGGCCTCGAAGCCGAAGCCAAGGCCATCGAACTCGCGGTCGAGAAGACCATCGCCGAAGGCATCCGCACCGCGGACATCGCCGGCGGCGGCAAGTCCGTGGGCACGAAGGCCATGGGCGCGGCGATCCTCGCCCGACTCTGACCGTGGACGAAGCGGAACGACAGCGCGCGGCCGAACGACGTCGGGAGGCCGTGTGCAGTCCGTTCATGCGCATCTCGCGCTTCCCGGTCGACGTCGCCCGCGAACTGCTCGACGCCGGCTACTACCGCGTCGATCAGCTCACCGGCCGTTCGCCC
>Ga0255104_1000492_pt1 | contig 11300 bp, 7 predicted proteins | sample Law_Cont_RepC_0h_FD_188446 | JGI IMG/M metagenome (GOLD analysis project Ga0255104, IMG submission 188446) | Freshwater microbial communities from St. Lawrence River, New York, United States - Law_Cont_RepC_0h | ecosystem: Environmental > Aquatic > Freshwater > River | place: USA: New York... | reverse complement strand
ATCGTCGTATCTCCCGCCTGCGTTTGACACCCGAAATGGAAGAGCTGCTGTCAGATGCAGCATCTGCCCGTCTCGCACGTGTTGCCAAGGCTGCGGAAGCACTGACGCATGAGGAAGTCGAACTTCTGACAGTTCTGTTGGATCGATTGACGAATCAGCTCTCTCCTCGCGTTAGTCCAAACTTTGCTGGACCTACCCCTGTTGCGCGGGAAGGCTATGATGCTGACCCAAGTCTTGAAATCGCATCCAGTCGACGCGGAGCACGCGTTCGTAAGCGCTCGCTCTAATCGCGTCGCACATTCATGTCAAAGCCCGGGATATTCCGGGCTTTTTTGATTTTTGGGGCCACATATACGTTTATCTGGCTTCTACATCGATTGCTTGTAAGGGATGTTGCAAAACAATGTCGAACCATCCAGTACATAAATGCGTTTTAATAAGGGTATGTGCCAGGGTTATTCCATTTCGTGGGCGTTCTCTGGTGATTCAGACGTTTTGAGGTAGCTGATTTGAACCGAAAAGTAATTGGAATAGTCGCCGCAGTCGTTCTGGTTGGCGGTGGATTCTGGTGGAAGTCAAAGACATCCGCTACCGCCGGCGCCGGCAAGACACAGTACAAGCTGACCGCCGTTGATACGGGAGAGGTCAAGAAGACCGTTAGCGCCACGGGAACTCTCCAGGCATGGAAGGTTGTCGACATCAAGGCACGTGCGGGTGGTGAGCTTGCTTTCCTTGGCGTCGATGTCGGCTCGCGCGTCACGAAAGACCAAATTCTGGCTCGTATTGATCCACTTGATGTCCAGTTGACATTGAACAATGCGAAGGCCGATGAAGTCAGCGCGAAGGCACGCGAAGCGCAATCCGGTAAGAACTATGAGCTGCAAGTTCGCCAGAGCGGTATCACAGTAAAAGATGCACAGGCTGCATTGCTTTCTGCCAAGGCAAACGTCAAGCTTGCTGAGACCCGTCTTCAAACGGCAAAGCTGCAATCTGATGCGCAGCCAGAGTTGACAAAGGCTGCGATTGCCAGTGCGAAAGCTAACTCTGATCAAGCACTAACCAACCGGCGTCAACTGGATGCCACTCTGCAACAGCAGCGCGCATCCGCCAAGGCTGCTCTGGATCAAGCGGTTGCCAACCGACGCAATGCCGGACTGAACCTCGAGCGTCAGAAATCCCTCCTCGAAAAGGGGTTTGTTTCCCAGCAGGCGGTTGATACGGCACAGGCCAACCTCGAAGTATCCGAAGCATCCGAGCAGTCTGCACGTACCAAGGTCGACACCATCGACATGGAATTGAAGTCCACCGTTGAGGCGGCCGATTCACGTATCGCACAGACGAAAGCTGCTTTTGAGCAAGCTCAGGCGGGCGCAGTCGATGTGAAAAACCGCGAAAATGCTGTTCGTGAAGCTGAGTCATCCTTGCTCGTTTCAAAAGCGGCTCTCGCGCGCGCCGAAATGACTATCGAACAGTCAAATGCAGCGCTCATCAACAACGACATTCGTAAATACGACATCGATGCCAACAAAGCTACGATCTCCCGTGCGAAGGCCGGTCTCTTTAATGCCGAAACCAGCTTGGCGAGGACGATTATCCGTGCACCTATGGCCGGAGTTGTCCTTCAGAAGTTCGCTGAGGAAGGCACGATTATCGCATCCGCACTTGGCATCAACTCCACCGGACAAAACCTCCTCCAGATCGGTGATACATCCAAGATGTACGTCGATGTAACGGTAGATGAAACCGATATCGCTGCCGTTGAGGAAGGCCAGAACGTAGATGTCGCCATCGAGGCGTATCCGGGGATGCCGTTTGAAGGCAAAGTAATCCGTATCGACCCGCAGGCAGTCGTTTTGCAGAACGTTACATCCGTGCACGTGCGTGTAGAAGTCGACAACTCTGTTCCGACATTTGCATTGCTGAAGCCAGGCATGAATGCAACCTGTGAGTTCGTGATGGAAAAGACGGATAGTGCTGTTCGTGTGCCAAATGAGGCTGTCCGTGAAGACAACGATGGCAAATTTGTGGAAATCGGTGAGGGTGGAAAGACCGCTCCTGCAGATCCAAAGAACCCAACAGCTGTCGATCCGGATGCATTGATTGATGTCAAGCTCAAGAAAATCAAGGTTGAGCCAGGTGTGGTTGGTAATGACTACACAGAAATCAAGTCCAGTGATGGCAATGCGGTTGCCGATGGCGCCAAGGTTGTAACGCAGACCATTGAACCTGCGCCGACGGCAGGGGCTGCTGGATCACCATTCGGCGGTGGAATGCGTGGCATGGGTGGTGGTGGCGGAGGTCGCCGTTAACATGGCAACCACCACAACCACTGCCCCGGCTGTCAAGCCACCAGCGCCGCCCGCATCGGGTAGCCGCATGGGAGCCTTTGGCGTCAGCATCGAAATGGCCTTCAACGGCCTTGGAGCCAACAAGCTTCGCTCATTCTTGACGATGCTTGGTGTGATTATCGGTGTGGGAGCCGTCATCATCGCAATCGCGATTGGTGAAGGTTCCCGGGCAGCGGTTGCGGAAAGCATCCAAAAGCTTGGTACAAACGTGATGACGGTCTTCCCTGGCTCACAGCGCCGGGGAGGTATTTCGTTTGGCGGTGGATCAAGCACAACGCTAAAGCTCGAAGATGCCGATTACATCATCCGGAACTGTCCTACCGTCAAGGCGGTCGTCCCGACGGTCAACCGTAACGCCACGATTAAGTACGCCAACAAAAACGATGCCAAGTCTGTAACGGGGACTGGTCAGGATTACCCGACCGTTCAGAACCACCCGGTTGCAAAGGGACGCTTCTTCAATCAATCTGAAGTGCGATCGTTGAGACGTGTGATTGTCCTCGGGTCCAATGTCGCCAAAGATATCTTTGACCGTGTTGATCCCGTCGGCAAACAGGTCCGTGTGAATGGTCAGACCTTTGATGTCATCGGTGTTCTGAAGGAAAAGGGCGGTACGGGTTTCCGTAACCCGGATGATGCCGCATACGTGCCGGTAACGGCCGCGATGCGCCGCTTGTTCGGCATGGAAAACATCAACAGTATTACCGTTCAGTCCCGCTCGACCAGCCTGATGGACAAGACAAAGGCTGAAATCGAAACCAACCTGAAGCGGAAGCACAAGATTGCAGATTCTGGTGCACCGGACTTTACGGTTTTCAGCCAGTCTGATCTTGCTGCTACACAAGATGCGCAGCAGTCTACATTTGGCGCATTGATCACCTACCTCGCAATTGTGAGTCTGGTGGTTGGTGGCATCGGCATCATGAATATCATGCTTGTTTCGGTAACGGAGCGCACACGGGAAATCGGTATCCGAAAGGCTATCGGTGCCCGACGGGCTGATATTTTGACCCAATTCCTCCTCGAGGCCCTCTTCCTTTCCCTAGTTGGTGGCTTGATCGGGGTTGGACTGGGTTACGCAGGAAGCAGCTTTATCTCTGAGCAAAACGGCTGGCGCGTGGATGTCGCCATGGAAACCGTTGCACTTGCATTCTCGTTCTCGGCGGTTGTTGGCGTGTTCTTTGGGTTCTACCCTGCCTTCAAGGCAAGCCAGCTGTCCCCTATAGAGGCACTACGCTACGAGTAGGCATTGGATGTTTGCTGGATGTACAAGCGGCAGAAATCGTCGCAAATCGGAATAAACAACGCAGGAGAGTAATGATGAAGAAAGTACTGATGATTGCAGCTACATTGATGATGGCTGCCCTTGTAACTGGTCCCGTGATGGCGCAGGGCGGTATGGGCGGTTTCCAGATGCCTCCAGAGCTTACAAAAGCGATGGACAAAATGCGTACAGCACGCAAGAACCGGATGATGATTGGGCGTACCGTTCGTGCGATTGCAGAGCTGAACAAAGATCCAAAGACTGCATTGACCAAAGACCAGGCAAAGAAGGTCACTGCTGTTCTCGATAAGTGGGCAAGCAAGCCTGACATGACCGAAGATCAGGCAAAACAGGTCTCCAAAGAACTGACCGCGCCTCTCTCGACCAACATCTCACAGATCAAGAAGCTTGCTGTTGAGATGCAGGCTAACAACCGCATGGGCGGTGGTGGTGGCGGCGGCCGTCCTGGTGGCGGTGGTGGCATGGGCGGTGGACGTCCGGGCGGCGGTGGAGCCGCTGGTGGTGGAATGCCAGCGTTTGATCCTAAAGCCATTGCCCGCCGCATCGAGGATGGCTTGAAGAAGCCTTACAACCCGATGAACCCAGGCACCTGGGGTGACGATCAGTGGGTTCAGCGAATGAAGGACAGCTACGGAAATGCTGTCAAGGACATCAAGGCTAAGGCCAAGTAGTCCTACGAAGCATACGAAAACCGGCCAGGAATCTTGGCCGGTTTTTTCGTGACCCTCCACTTTCCTGCGTAACATTCCGACAACCTAGGATATGAGACTGTCTCCACATTGGATTCTGGCATCGTTTACCCTGGCTACTACCGTGATATTGGTAACCCCCGGGTGCAAATCTGTGATGGCAAAGCAGTCATCGAAGTCAGCCATGAATACGGGTCGGCGTAGCTATGGACGTGATCGCTCAGCAAGAAATCAGCAGGAAACGCGTATCGCATTTGAGGACCGCTCCCTCGAATGGGGGCTTCCACCATCGAACTACATTCTGGAAAAGCAACCCAAAAACATTGAAGAAACGTTTGGGACCGGCTGCGCCTTTGCTGACCTGAATGGCGACCACTTTGATGAGGCGATTGTTGTCCATCACAATGGCATCCGCATTTATCGCAACGATGCCGGTAAGGGATTTACGGACATCTCGAGAACCTGGGCCCCCGCACTCTCCGGGAGGCTGCATGGCATCGCCGCGGGCGATATCGATGCTGATGGTCGTGTCGATCTTGTCATCGGAGGACATCCAGGACTGTTTTTCCTTCGCAATACAGGCGCAAAGCTCGTAGCAACACGCATTAATCCCATCGGCGATACGACCAGCTGGTGGAGCAGTATCGCCCTCACACATCTCGACCGTGGGCGCTCACTCGACATTGTTGCCGGTCGCTACGTTGGTTTCGGAGCGAGTTCGCCGCAAGTCTGTTCTGTTGATGGCATCCCAACGACCTGTGGCAGCTTTCACTACGCGGGGCAGACCGCAGTCGCATTCATCGCACGTGGGCGCAATACTTTCCTCGATGTTAGTCAGCGCATTGGATTGCAGGCCGCTGCAAGTCGCGTAACGGGCGTTGCTCCCCAGGATTTCGATAATGATGGTGATACCGATTTGTTGTTGCTCAGCGACTCAGATGGGTCATCTCTGTTGGAAAACCAGGGCCGGATGCGCTTTACAAACCTTGGTGCAAAATCTGGGATTCCGCTGGATTCGACAGGGGAATTTCAACAACGCTATGGAGCAGACTGGGCCGATATCGATGGAGATGCTAAGGCAGATGTCGTGATGGGTACCGGACTTGACCAGCTTTCAGCGCTCTATAACAACCGTGGGAATGGATTTTTCATGGATGTCGCCCCGATGCGGGGTTTGTTGGCATCCAAGCGCAGGCAAAGTGCTGGCGTGTTGTTCGAAGACTTTGATGCGGATGGTCACATCGATTTGTTTTCTGTGAGCGGTCACTACCAGAGCAATATTGACATGCTCAAGCCCGGAGTTACTTACCGTCAGCCATGTCTTGTCCTTGCTGGGGAAGCGGGTGGGACATTTGATGATGTCTCCGAGCGCGTTGGTGTCGGGGTTCAGAGACCCCTGACAGGACGCGGGCTGGCTGCATCGGATATTGACCACGATGGCGATGTCGATGTCCTTGTCACTGATGTCGAAGGTCCGGCACGGCTCTTTGAGAATGTCTCACGGAGTGCGGGAGGTGTGGCAACCGTTCATCTCCAGCGTAGGAAGGGTTCGGCAATCGGTGCGGTTGTTCTTGCTGGTGGGCTCCGCCGCGAGGTGCAAACGGCGCGTGGATACTTATCGGCATCCTCTGAAGATGTCGTGATTGCATTTCCCGTCGGTAAGAAGCAGCTATCCCTGCAGGTGAAGTGGCCACGTGGTGGAACAGAGACCTATCAGGTCAATGTTGGAGCATCCCAAACATTGGTAGAAGGGCGTGGCACGCGATGATGAAGGTCCGAGCGGATGTGATTGCGGGCATCGTTTCCACGCTGGTTCTCTGCGGTGCTAGCGGTTGGATCTGGTGGATGGAACCGCAGCGGCTATCGACAAGCCAGCTGATGGCCGCGGTTTCCAAAGACCCAAAGAATGCGGAGGCATTTACAGAGCTTGCCAATCGTCAGGAGCATGACAAGCAGTTTGAGGCTGCGATGCAGAGCTACTTGGGCGCAGGAAAGGCTGGAATGGGGGCTAACTCCTATGCGAAAGCCGCCCGATGTGCCCTGAAGGCTGGCAAGTTTGGGGATGCCCAAAGCTTTGCTCGGGATGCGATTGACATGGATGCTGGTTCAAAGGTGGGGACTGCGGCGACGATAGCCGCTGGCGTGTTTGTCGAGCTTGGTGATCCACGAACCGCATTGTCCAGCCTGCCTGATGCGAAGCGAAGTGTACCGTTTGAGACAGATTACATCCGGGCCAAAGCCCTGTTGGCGCTGCAGCGCTATCCAGAAGCGTTGGAAGCAGCAGAGGTTGCTGTTCTTGAGCCTACGAGTGGCCGGATGGCGGTTCTTGTCCGAATATTGCGTGAATCTGGGGACACTGAGGGTGCATATGAGGTCGTAGATGCTTATGGAGACTCGGCGGATGCTGGTAACGACTGGCATTTAGAGGCAGGGCTTGCTCGGACGGCACATGCCGGCAGTGACAGGAAGCAACGGGATACGGGCGAAGCAGCTTTACAAAGAGTTATTCAGGAAACGGACAAACCCACTCAAAGGCTTCAGGCTGGGGTGGCTCTTGGTCAATCGATGCTTGCATCCGGGCGTCCAGACAAAGCGGTGCCGATGCTAAAAGGCTTAGCTGCGGCATTTCCGCAATCAGATGAAATTCGCTATGTTTTGGCATGCGTGCAGCGTGAGTGTGGCGATATAGCATCGGCAAATAAGGGACTTCAGGCAGTTGCCAACCGAAAAGCAAATGCCAATGCGCTGCGACAGAAGTTGAATCGTCGGTCTCAGCGATTCAATCCAATGTAAGGTTCGTCGAGCGATGTTTTTACACATCTACCTTCGTTTAGATGGTGAATAAGCGACATTATGTGAGGAAATGTGGCAGCGGGGTCGGATAGGCCAAACGTAACGTTTAATTTAGAATTAATTGCTCTTGTCAGAGTCATCAGGGTGTGCGATATTTGCGATGTATAAGCATTGATTAACCTTGGGTACGATACACTGGACGCACCGTAGATTGAGTAACTTGGGGCGCGTACAGAGGATGTTCCATGGTTCAGCGTATCGTCGGTTCGACACCAAAAGGCCCTATGGAAGACCGCTTTAACCCCAGCGAAGAACAGACTGCATCCGTTTCTGTACGCGAGTACATCGACGTTTTCCGTCGTCGTCGAGCAATTTTCATTCAGACGTTTCTCCTGATCCTCGTGATCAGTGTCGTCGTAACATTGCTGACACCTCCTGTTTATCAATCCCGTGCCCGTTTGTTGGTTGCTGGTCAAAGTGCCAGCCTCAACTCCATCAATACGGACAACCCACTTTCTGCGCTGCTTGCGGTGGCACCGAGTTATTCGGTTGCAACACAGATCCAGCTGCTCCAGGATGGCGAAATTCAGGGTGAAGTTGCGCGTCGCCTTGGTGGCCGGCTTCCTGCGTTTTCGATTGCTCCTGTTGAGGGAACGGAAATCATCGAAGTCTATGCCGAGGGTTCGAGCCCGAAGCTGGTTGGCGATGCTCCCAATGTCCTTTTGGATTACTACATCCATGAGGTAGCAGACAACGACCTCGCACAGGTGACAGAGGCTCGGAAGTTTGCTGAGCGTAATGGTGGCGAAGCGCGCACCAAGATGGAAAAGCTTGAGAAGGACCTCGCCAACTTCAAGAACCAGTATAAGGTTGTTGAGTTGACGAAGGGGCAGGAGCTTCAGCTCGCGGATGTGACCGCTGCTGAGGGTCAGCTTCAGGCGAACCAGAACCAGATTGCGACCTTGACGAGCCAGCGTGAGCTGCTTGCTGAGCAGCTTTCGATAGCACCGAAGCGTCTCTCGAATGTTGAGAACCCTGAGGCCGATGCTCAGATCCAGGGTCTTAAGACGCAGCTGGATGAGCTGGACATGCAGCGGACGATTCTCCTTGAGAAGTACCAGCCGACGAACATCAATGTCGTTCAGTTGGACATTAAGGCGAACATTCTGAAGCGCCGCATCCAGAAAGCCGTCGACACGCTTGGTGTCCGTTCAGCGGTTATCAACCCTGAATACGCATCGACAAAGACCAAAATGGCAGATCTGGACTTTCAAATCCGTGGTCTTCAGGTCCAGTCCCAGCGCCTCGCCGGAAATGTTAGCAAGGCACGTGAGCGGTTGGGGAACTTCCCTAACTGGCAGCTCGAGATGGGCCGGATTCAGCGCGAACTCGAAATGGCACAGAGCGAGTTCAAGATGTACGACTCGAAGATTGCCGAGCTCAAGCTCCGTGAAGAAGCCCGTCGTAAGCCAGCAAAGATTATTTCTCGTTCATCGGTTCCCGGTGCACCAATCCGCCCTAAGAAGCTGCAGAACATCGGACTCGGCGTCCTGTTGGCGCTGTTCTTTGCGGTCTGTTTTGCGTTGCTTCAGGAATACCTGGATGACCGGATCAACTCCCCAGAAGATGTACAGCGTAGTCTTCGTCTGACGGCACTTGGCGCTGTTCCAAGTATTCCGGAGGAAGGTCTTCGCCTGATTGCCGGACAAAAAGCGTTCTCGCCGATTGTTGAGTGCTATCGTGGTCTTCGAACCAACCTCGGGTTTGCAAGTATTGATGCGCCTATCCGCAGCCTCGGTGTTACATCCAGTGTGCCAGGTGAAGGTAAGTCCACCACCATGGCAAACCTTGCGATGGCACTTGCGCTCGATGGCAAGCGTGTCATTATTGTGGATGCTGACCTTCGGCGTCCGCAGCAGCACAAGATCTTCAAGGTTGAGAAGAAGCCGGGGCTGACTGACCTTCTGCTTGGAACGGCGACCATCGCTGATGTCCTCAAGGAAACTCCGCTATCGCCGATTCGTATCATCCCTGCGGGATCAACGCCTCCAAACCCGGCTGAGCTCCTTGGCTCTGAGCGGATGCAGCAAGTGATTAACGCTCTACAAGAGCTGGCGGACATCGTTCTCTACGATGCGCCTCCAACGCTTGCTGTTGCGGATGCAACGCTTCTTGCTAGCAAGGTGGATGGCATTCTGTTTGTGGTTGGTGCAGGTGAAACGCGACGTTCCAACGCCAAGCAGGCCATGGAAATGTTGCGTCAGGCGCGTATCAACGTCCTTGGTACGGTCGTCAACAAAGCGCCGACCGGCCAGCGCGGTTATGGTTACGGCTACGGTTATGGCTACAGCTACGGCTATGGCTATGGCTACTATGCCTATTCCCAACCGTACGCACCGCAGGTTGGTGAGAGTGCTGCAACAGCGACCATTGAAGCTGCAGAGTCTACATTGCCAAACTGGGAAGAGACCTACCGCAAGCTGCCATTGATGAACGGTGCTCACGGCGTCCCGCGTACGCCTGTGACCGGTGGGTTTACGGTGGCGGATGTCCTTTCGACGAGCGGGACAATCACGGATGAGGGATCAACACATGGTTAGGCGCACATTTGTTCTGGGTGCTGTCGCGGGCTTAATGCTTGCCGGTGTGATGCCGCTTGAGGCTCTCGCACAAACGCAAGCTCATAAGATTGCCGTGGGCGATGAAGTAACCATTAAGGTGCTTGGTGAGGATGAGTATTCCATCGTGGCGACCGTCCGCGGGGATGGCAAGATTACGTATCCTTACTCGGGAGACATCGATGTTGCCGGTTTAACTGCGCCTGAGCTTAGAGAGAAGATTCTCGCCATCGTGCGCAAGGAACTAAAGCGCCCTGAGGTTTTGGTCAGTGTTCGCGAGCTTCCTCCGCCACAAGTTGGCATCATCGTCATTGGCGCTGCACGTAACCAGGGCAAGATTGGCATTAAGGAAGGCTCCCGCCTCATCGATGTCATCGGGGCTATTGGTGTCATAAATCAAGATCGTCCAGAGTGGGTCACCTGCACCCTCCTGCGTAACGGGATGCCTAAGAAAATCGATTTGGTCAAGCTGCTTGGTCAGCTTGATTTGACTGAGAACGAAGTCCTCTTGGATGGCGATATTTTGTGGTTCCAAGAATTGGACATCGCCAAAACGCATATACAGGTTCTTGGTGAGGTTCAAAAGCCTGGTCCGATGCCATTGCCAAAAGACCCTGGTGTCCTTTCAGTCCTCGTCGCAGCGGGTGGTGCAACACCTAAGGCACTGTTGTCAAAGGCCATGATCCTACGTGCAGGGAAGCAGATTCCAGTGAATCTGTCCACGATTGCGACGGCTGGAACTGTATCACCAATACAGCTACAAGCTGGAGATACCTTGTTCCTTCCGCCACTCAAAGCACAGTTTATGGTGTCTGGTGCCGTCGGAAAGCCTGGCCTTCAGGATTATCCTGACAAAGAAGGCACGCTTAACATCGTTGAAGCACTGCAGCTTGCCGGAAATGTAGCGCAAGGTGCTGACTTGAAGAAAGCACAGCTCGTACGGCAGAAGCCCGGTACGGATAAACCTGATGTCGTGATGGTTGATCTTGAGCAGATTCTGCAAAAGGGTAACCAGAAGCTCAATGTTGCCGTTGAACCCGGAGATTTGCTCTTTATTCCGAGTAAGCGCGGCGGTAACCGCTTCGATCCAAACAGCATCTTTATTCTCCTTCAGGCAGCTAACTTCCTCGGGTTGCGTGTTCGCTAAGGCTGTTACGGGGGCCGTGCCTGCCACGGCCTCCTCGCGTGGGGTGTGGCACGTAGTCGTTATTCAGGAAGTTGTTAGACCTTGCCAAAGATTGATTTAATTGCCCTCCGACGGGATGCACGTGAACATGCATCGCAAAACAAGTACTACCGGCAGTACATCAAGGAAGCGTTGCCTCTCTCCAACGATGACCTTGATGCAGAAGTCGCAGCACTTGCAGATTTAGCATTTGAGAAAATCGATTGTCTAGACTGTGGCAACTGTTGCCGGCGTAAAGAGATTGCCGTCACATCGAAGGATGTTCGCCGGATTGCACGCGCACTGGGTGTCAAGACGGAATACTTTGTTCGGCGGTATGTTGCCGAGACCAAGACGGGCGATGCCTATATCAAGGGCGAACCGTGTCCATTCCTTGGGAGT
>Ga0255104_1000453_pt1 | contig 11907 bp, 11 predicted proteins | sample Law_Cont_RepC_0h_FD_188446 | JGI IMG/M metagenome (GOLD analysis project Ga0255104, IMG submission 188446) | Freshwater microbial communities from St. Lawrence River, New York, United States - Law_Cont_RepC_0h | ecosystem: Environmental > Aquatic > Freshwater > River | place: USA: New York... | reverse complement strand
CGATAACCTGTACGGCGGTTGATCCACCGTCATTCCCGCCTCCGAACACGGAAGTTAAGACCCACTGCGGCAACAATACTTGGACCACAAGGTCCTGGCAAGATTGCACGGTGCCAGATTTACTATAAACCTAAGCCCTCGATATACATTATCGAGGGCTTGGTTATTTAAAACACCAAAAACAGCGGTGGCAGCGTAGGCCGCAAGCAGAAGCTCCGGATGAGAAGCGAAACAGCCTGCAGACACTACGATGTACTAGCCATGTTCAGTTTGGCTTAGGCTAGCTCGTGTGCTGATCCATCGCCATTCCCGTCTCCAAACTCAGAGGCTCTATACCTACTGCGAAAGCATCTTGATCTACAAGGTCGTGGCTAGATGGCCTCATGTTAACGTTACATGTCAATGTGTCTAGGTTGTTTGAGGTCGTGTCCTACAAGAGGGATGTCTTCAGAGGTGCCATTCTACCGGAGAGGTTAACGCTGGTTACACTGTCATTCTAACGAGTTTTACCTTGTATGTATACTATGTTAATGGTTATTAGGATGTAACTAAGAAGGCGTCGGACGTACATTAGATCATCACCTCGTCTGGAAACGATCTAATGAAGTTCACCTCAATTCTCCTTACCGCAGCAGCCTCTCTGCTCGGTGCGACGCAAACCTTTGCACAACAAACGTATAAACTGTCCGTCGTGCCGCCGCTCGCTGGCTACCGTGATGCGATGGCAAATAGCATTAACGACGTCGGAGATGTCGCAGGTTACGCCAGTAATCCACTGACCCCTCAGGCCATCGTTGGTTTTGTAAACCGTGGGGGAGTTACGACGGCTGTAGGCAAACTCGCTGCGAAGGCCGCATTTTCAATGGCCACATACGTAACGCCATCTGGTCTGGTAATCGGCGATGGTGACAGCGGTGATGGACGGCCACAGGGCATCGTGAAACTTGGGGCTAAGGTCTATAACATCTTTGCTAATAACGGTGGAAATACCCATGCACTAAAGGCTGATAGTCAAGGACGCATCTACGGATTCTTCATTCGTAGAGGCACTGCCAGCTGGCAAGGTGCTATGTGGACCCCTAATCCAAAAAAGGCCGGTACCTATAAAGAGACAATCCTTGGTGGTTCAGGCGTACCGAGTGCATTCAATGTAGTTGGACAAGCCGCTGGGTATGGAGATGCGCCTCGTCAGACCGCTTCGTTTTGGAACAATACCGGAACACGGCAAATGCAGTTCTTACAGACATCGCCTGATTACACTAGTAGCATGGCGTATGGGATTGCAGATAATGGGGACATTGTTGGTAGCGGACATCCAGCATTCACTTCCCTCCCACTCTATTGGAAGGCAACTGCTTGTTACGCGCTTACGGAACTTCCAGTGCTCCCTGGGGATAACAACGGGACAGCTGTTGCAATCAACAACGCAGGGACCATCATTGGGAATTCGTTTTATGGCGTTCCGGGTACGTGGACCAGCTCACCTGGTCAGTTCGTCATATGGACCAATGGTATTCCGACGGCTCTTGCTGCACTTCTCGATCCGATCACAAATGCTGGTTGGTCCATCATAAATGTCGTTGGTCTAAACAACAAAGGACAAATTGTGGTCACTGTCTCGAATGGAGTCGTACAGCGAGTCGGGATACTTACACCGACACTTTAGGTAAAGAACAAACCGGAGCCTCTCACATGTGAGGGGCTCCGGTTTCCTACTGTTTGACGAAAGGCTTTACGAGTCAGGCTGCGTAAGCCAACAGACCTTCGCGGAATCACCCTTCTTGCCAACCACAATCGCATACTGCGTAAACTTGCGGCCAAGCTTCTTCGCCTTGTCACGGCCAATGCCGAGCACAAGAACAGACTTCTCGCCTGGATAGCCTTCGCTTGATCCTTCACCTTCGAAGAAGACAAGCCCTTTGCGCATCAGCATTCGGCAAAGCTCGATGTGTGCCGCTTCATTGATGGCATCCGACATCGGGATGCTCCCAGGGTTGTACGCGGTGATAAATGCCCAGCGCTTCGCACGAAACGCGTTGAGGACATTGTCCAGTAAATGGTTACGGCGGCCGGGACGAATCAGCAAAATGCCATCCGGAGTCGTCGCGGAATACACAGTTGCCTGATATTCCGTATTCAAGCGCTTGAACTCACTCTTTGTCATGCAATCCCTCCGTGACGAAACACCACAAATAAGGTTAGAATCGCCCATGCGAATCAAGACCTTTATCATCCTATCCGCCATATTGTCCGTCTGCTCCGGCGTCTTATCCGCCAATGGACAGACTCCGCCACGTCTCTATAACGAGCCCGTCTCAAAATCAAACCCACTGCGAACCGAGCAGGCTCGCGAGCTGGAGGGCTACATCGCCACGCTCCGGAAAGACACATCCCGCCTAAGGTTACTCCTCAAGCCTGACTACAGCTCACCCAAAGCATTCGATCGCTCAACAGAGTCCTACCGCAAGACCTTCGCCGCATCGATTGGCTATCCGCCACCCGGCCAGCCCGCCGCGACCGAAAAGCCACGCTTTGAACTCCTCGCAACGGATGACATCGCAACTTACCACCGCGTCCACATCCCCGTACTTCCGGGTGTCAACGCTGAAGGGATCTATGCCGTTCCTCTCAAGGGTAAAGGCAAGCTCCCGCTCATCATCTCGATGCACGGTGGGGGAGGCTCCCCTGAAGTCGCTCTCTTTAATGGCGGTGGTAACTATCACAATATGGTCCGTGGAGCGCTGACCGAAGGCTACGCGGTCTTTGCACCACAGCATCTCTTCCAGGCGGATGGCTATCCTGGCGATGTCCGTAACCGCATCGATGCACGCCTTCGCCTTCTCGGCACCAGCATCACCGCTGTCGAAACCTGGAAGATCACCAAGAGCCTCGACACCCTGACGAAGCGACCTGAAATTGATGGTAAACGCGTCGGGATGGTAGGACTTTCCTATGGCGGCTTCTACGCGCTGATGGCACCGGCCTTCGATAAGCGTATTAAGGTAACCGCATCCAGCTGCTACTACGGTGTGCAAGAATGGCGCTACCTAAAGTCTGAACTCGGTCTCCCAAGCGACTTCATCCATATGGACCGCATCAGCCTCTTCCAAGATTCGGACATTGCTGCGCTAATCTGTCCACGTGCGCTCCATCTGCAAGCCGGCAAGGATGACGATGATGACCACCGGGATGGCGGTATCCTCCTCGCGCCAAAGTCAAAGTCCTATTACACAAATCTCGGAATCGAAGACAAGTTTGAGTTCACTGTCTTCGATGGCGGACATGAGTGGCGGGATGACATCGCATGGGCCTTCATCCGCAAACATCTTTAGGATTGCCTCTTAATGGATGTTCGATTTAGCCACCAAGCTTAGCGATAATCGCATCCGCGTCGTACACACATCCGCCCCACAGGCCGCCGCTGGCATTCTGCATCGCTGCCCAAAGGCGGGTGTCATCCGGAAGATTTGGATCGGCCTTTAGGTCGGTGCGTACTGGCCGCTCCGTCAGCTCACGGTCGCCATCCGCTTCGGTACCCGGTGTTTCGCCAGAACCTAGGAATGTCACGCTGGCATCCAAGTTGACCCTGTCCACCGTAATCTGAATCCAGTCCCCATCCACAATCTTGCCAATCGGACCACCCGCCAGCGCCTCGGGGCCGACGTGACCAATACACGCTCCCGTCGAAACGCCTGAGAAGCGGGCATCAGTGATGAGGGAGACTTGATTTCCCCACGGGGTGTGCTTCAGCGCGGATGTAATCTGATACGTCTCTTCCATCCCGCTGCCCATCGGGCCACGGCAGATCAACACAATGATGTCGCCGGCTTCGACATTTCTGTCACTTTGACCCTTGACTGCAGCAATCGCATCCTTCTCACTCGTGTAAACCTTGGCACGCCCGGTGTGGCGGAAAGTGCCATCCGCATCGACGCGCTTGGCATCTATACTGGTTGCCTTAATGACGCTGCCTTGAGGTGCGATGTTGCCCATCGGGAAGCAGACTGTGCTCGTAAGGCCCTTAGCCCGTGCGCCGTTTGGGTCTGAAATGACATCGGATGCATCCACGCCATCCATTTCAAGGAGACGTTCCTTCAGCGCGGCACGCCTGTCGCTCTTCTCCCAAATTTCCAGGTTGTCACCGAGGCGGTTTCCGTTGATTGTAAGTGCATCGAGGTCAAGCAAGCCCAAGTTACGTAGATGCAGCTGTACTTCAGGAACTCCTCCCGCAAGGTACATCCTGACCGTTGGATGGTTTGTCGGGCCATTCGGAAGCACATCCACGAGGCGGGGGACGGACCGGTTCACGGCTACCCATTCATCCACCGTCGGCCGCCGGATTCCCGCTGCGTGTGCAATCGCCGGGATATGCAGCAGCAAATTCGTGGAGCCACCGCACGCGGCATGAACCAGCATCGCGTTCCGGAAGGCTGCTTCGGTGAGAATATCCCGCGTCGTGATGCCTTTAGCGACGGCATTAATCAGCGCATCCGCAGTGTCACTCGCAAGCTGTAACCAGATAGGCTGGCCACTTGGCGCAAGGGCTGCGTGGGGAATCGTGAGCCCAAGCGCCTCAGCGACAGCTTGTGCGGTGGCAGCCGTTCCGAAAAACTGACATCCGCCTCCGGGCGTCGCACAGGCCCGGCAGCCTGCTTCCGCGGCTTCTTGGAGAGTGATCAATCCGTGTGCAAAACGCGCCCCGATAGTCTGGACGAGTCCTGCATCCTCGCCGCGCTTCGGGGGAAGCGTAACGCCGCCTGGAACAATCGCCGCCGGGCGGTCGTGCAGTCCGGCGAGCGCCATCATCATCGCGGGGAGGCCTTTATCGCACGTCGCAACGCCCATCACGGCCTTGCGCGTTGGCAATGACCGAGCAAGCCTCCGGAGGACAATCGCGGCATCGTTGCGGTAAGGAAGCGAATCGAACATCCCAGTCGTGCCCTGTGAGCGGCCATCACATGGGTCGCTGACAAAACCCGCAAACGGTGTTCGGCCTTGTTCACGGAACCGAATAGCAGCAGCTCGTACCTGAAGGCCGACTTCCCAGTGCCCGGAGTGGTAGCCAAGGGCGATGGGCTTGCCATCGTGATCGCGCAAGCCACCGAGGGTGGAGAGGATGAGGTATTCATCCTGTGTGACGGCGCTCGGCTCCCAGCCCATCCCGACATTTTGCGTGAGGCCAAACAGGTCCCCGCTCGGCCGGTGCAAAAGCATGTCCTCGGTGAGGGGGAGGGCGCCCGCGGGGCCATCGGCGGTCGTCGCGACATCGAAGAGAGGATTGTGCTCAGGCATGGCATCAGTGTAACAAATGAAACCAGCCCGATGTCAGCAACTACTTAGTTATGCTTGACACCAATCGACTTATAATCTAGCGATGAACCGTAACTCTTTTCTTGCTGGATTGCTCAGCCTAACCGTTGCAGGAACCACATTTGCTATGGAATCGCGCAGTGGTCAGGTATCCGTTGGGAAGCAAGCATCGCGTGATTTGAAAGACTATCCGGCACTACAGGCATACATCAAAGCGTTGCGGAAAATTCCTACGGGCACGTTTCAAATGGGCTCGGATGTCTTTGCAAGCGAGAAGCCCGTTCATACCGTGACTCTGTCGGCATTCCGGATGGCGGTGACGCCCGTGACCGTTGCCATTTGGAAAGAGTATTGCAAAGCAACTGGTACACCGCTGCCGAAGGAGCCGAGTTGGGGTTTCATTGATGACCATCCGATTATCTACGTCTCCTGGAATGACATCATGGGAGTGGATGGCAAAGGCGGTTTCTGTGCGTGGGCTAGCGAGCTTGCCGGCTTCAAATTAATGCTTCCGACAGAGGCGCAGTTTGAGTACGCATCCCTTGGTGGCAAGCCCCGTAAAGAGTTTCCATGGGGCGATACCTTTGATTTAGGCAAGGTTTGGTGTTCGTATAAGAGCTTTGCGGATGCAATGAAGACAGCACCGGTGAACCGGTCGAACAATGTGTTTCGCAATGCCTATGGACTTTCGGATATCTCCGGGAATGTCTACCAGTGGTGTTCGGACTTGTTTGTAGCGTATGGCCCGGATGCTCAGATGGATCCGAATGTCTTGACATCCGCTACGGCGAAGCTGCGCTGTGCACGCGGTGGCTGCTGGAACATTAATGACCCGGTCGATTTCCGCTGCTCGGACCGTAGCCGCTTCCGCCCGGATTTACGGGTGGACTTTATTGGCTTCCGACTCGTGGCCGGGTAGGTCAGTTTGACATCCTTGGGCAAACAGCTCTCAGGTTATCCAGCCCTGAACACGTATATCGAAGCGATGTGCACGATTCCTGCTGGCACGTTTCAGATGGGGAGTGAATCCGGTGCGGCCGATGAGAGACCCATACACAGTGTGACCGTTTCTGCGTTTCGTATGGGGGCGACGCCCATCACGGTTGCGAATTGGAAAGAGTACTGCATTGCGACAGGGACTACGCTGCCACCAGCTCCAGACTGGGGATTACTTGATGACCACCCGATTGTGAATGTGTCGTGGACTGACATCATGGGGGTGAATTGCAATGGCGGCTTTTGTGCATGGGCCAGTGATGTCGCGGGATTTCGTTTGACTCTGCCGACGGAAGCGCAGTTTGAGTACGCAACCCTTGGTGGCAAGCATCAGGCGTCGTTTCCATGGGGCGATGTCTTTGATAGAAGCAAACTTTGGTGTTCGGATAGTGAATTTGAAGATGCCGCATCGACGGCTCCGGCAAATCGCTCGTCTCGCACATTCTTTAATGCTTATGGACTTACAGATCTGTCCGGAAATGTTTGGCAATGGTGTTCGGACATGTATGCTCCGTATTCGATTGATGCGACCACAGATCCACACGGGCCGGTTGCAACACGAGGAAAAGAACGCAGCGTACGTGGCGGTCCATGGTTTAGCATCGATTCTGACATTTTCAGGGCATCTACTCGGTTCAGAAATTCCCCGGATGAATGGATCGATGGCATCGGCTTTCGCTTAGTCGCCACGGTAAAGAATTAGATGATAACCAACCGCTCAACCCTCTCCAAATATCCGGCCCTCAGTGCGTATATCAATGCAATGTGCACGATCCCGGGAGGAACCTTCCAAATGGGGAGCACGACAGGCAATGGTACCGAGCAACCGGCGCACTTTGTAACGCTGTCACCATTTCGGATGGGGGCGACCCCTGTCACAGTCGGCGTCTGGAAAGAGTTTGCCCGCGAGCTTGGACCTGTGATTCCGAGTTTGCCAGCTCCGGGTCCGATGGAGCTACGTAATCCATGGGAATCAGCTGCTGGCGAATCCCATAACCTGATTTATCCACCTGGGGCTAATGATCCTGAAGTTGTGAAAATGTGGAATGACTACGCATCGATGTTCATCACGGAGATGCCTGAGGAGCCGCATTGGGGCTGGATAGATAATCATCCAATCGTGGGGATTTCATGGAATCGCATCATGGGTCTCGACTGCAAATTTGGTTTCTGCGAATGGGCGAGTGAGATCGCCGGCTTTGAGGTGACCCTCCCGACGGAAGCACAGTGGGAGTATGCAGCCCATGGAAACTCCGAGACTGATTATCCTTGGGGCGATACGTTTGATCCATCCTTTGCATGGACATCTAGTAAGCGCTTCGCCGATGCCCGTCAAACACAAGCCGTTGACCGCACATCCAACATCTACAAAAATGCTTTTGGATTGACCGACATGGGGGGCAATGTCTGGCAGTGGTGCCTTGATTGGTACGGGCTTTATCCAGAAGGGAACCAAACAGATCCGACTGGCCCAAATGCATCACCGAACAACACCAAATGCATGCGCGGCGGATCGTGGGTCACCAATGATCCCGACTACTTAAGATGTTCGTATCGGGCATGTATTTTTCCGGCATCCAAGGATGATGGGATCGGTTTTCGGCTGGTAGCAGTCATTCGTTAGGGAATTGATGGAGCAGATTAGGCTGGAGGTTCGATGGTTATGAATAGTCCTTGCAACAATTATCCGGCCTTAAAGGCCTATGTCGATACGCTTTGCATCATTCCCGCAGGTACGTTCCAGATGGGCAGTACGTCAGATTTTGAGGATGAACAGCCAGTTCATAACGTGACTTTGTCCGCGTTTTGGATGGGGGCTACGCCTGTCACAGTAGCCATTTGGAAGGAATATTGTTCTGCAACAAAGCTCGCAATGCCAGAGAAACCGGAATGGGGTTGGATTGATGACCATCCGATTGTGAATGTGTCGTTCGATGAGATTATGGGTTTGGATGGAACGGATGGTTTTTGTCCCTGGGCTAGTGCACAAGCTGGCTTTACGTTAACCCTACCTACGGAATCGCAGTTTGAATATGCAGCTCGTGGGGGGATGGATGGCCTTGCGTATCCGTGGGGGAACTCATTCGATAATTCCAAGCTTCAGTGTTCAACAGAAACGGTTCGTTCAAGGACTGCCTCTGTAGATCGCGCAGCTAACCATTACACAAATGACTATGGCCTGACAGATTTGTCTGGCAACGTTTGGCAGTGGTGTTCTGACGTGTGCGCTCCGTACACGAGCAGTACGAAGACTAATCCTACGGTGCCTACCAGTACGCCCTACGATGAGCGTCGCTTACGCGGCGGTTCGTGGTTTGATCGCGATCCGGACGTGTTTCGGTGTGCTTACCGTTTCCGGAATACTCCCGATTATTGTTATTCCGACACGGGCTTCCGCCTAGTGGCCGGGTAGGTCAGTATGATGTCGTTTGGAAAACAGCTCTCAAGTTATCCAGCGCTGAGGGCCTATGTTGAATCCTTGTGTCCGATTCCTGCCGGCACGTTCCAGATGGGCAGCGCAACGGGCTACGTCATCGAAACACCTGTCCATGCTGTTACGCTGTTGGCGTTTCGGATGGGGGCTATGCCGGTGACAGTGGCCATTTGGAAGGAGTATTGCACTGCAGCGGGGGCGTCGTTACCCATTGCTCCGGAGTGGGGCTTTCTGGATGATCATCCGATAGTGAATGTGTCTTGGAGTGACATCATGGGCATTGATGGCAACGGTGGTTTCTGTGCATGGGCGAGTAATGTCGCGGGATTTCGTTTGACTCTGCCGACGGAGGCCCAGTATGAATATGCGGCCCGCGGCGGCATGTACGACCAGGATTTTCCATGGGGGAATACGTTTGATGATTCCAAGGTATGGTCCTCGATGACAACCCTGCGAACATCCACGGCTCCAGTTGTCCGTCAATCGGCTATCTATGAAAATGCCTACGGGCTTACGGATATCGCTGGCAATGTTTACCAGTGGTGTTTTGATTTGTATGCTCCTTACAATGCGGCTACGCAGACAGATCCCACAGGGCCTCAATCCACTCCAAGTAATGGCCATTGTCTCCGTGGTGGTACGTGGAAATACAATAATCCTGGCTACTTCCGATGTACGAGCCGAGACAGAGGCGGCGCAGATGTCGCGTTACCCATTTATGGATTAAGGTTGGCGGCGGGAGCGCAATAAACGGCTAAAACTAGACAGGAAACAGAAGTAACTCTCTATTTAGCCACCATAAACTCCAGCTCCCCGTAGAGCTCGAGCCGGTCGGGCTCCCCCGCGCCCTGTTTGACAAATCGCGCTTTACGACGGGCTGTTCGTCTGGGAAACACACCCGCATCCGCATGTGCATGAAAAACCATGTACAGCTGGCGCCCAGCCTTGATCAGCTGGCCACACCCGGTTCCGTGCACCGCACCCGCTTCGCTCTGAATCGGGTTCCCGCTAAACCGCGTCCACGGACCAAATGGCGTCGAGCCCGTTGCATACCCAATCGCATACTTCGGATTCCGGAAATCGTTCGCCGTGTAAATCAGATAATAGACATCCCCACGCCGGTGCAAAGACCCAGCCTCGACCACTGGCCAGTTCACATCCGATGCGTTTTCCCAAGGCAACTCTGCCTTCACACACTCGCGCGCCGTGGAGAGCTCGTAGCCTGAAAGATCATCCTTCATCCGGGCGATAAAGATACGATTACCGCCTCCGAGCCGGACAAACACAATATAAATCGCGCCATCCGTATCGACAAACCAGTCGGAATCGATTTCCTTACCGCCGCCACTTTGCATCGGATCCCGGCTACCGCTCAGTCCCCGAAATGGTCCCGCCGGAGAATCCGCAACCGCTACCGCAAGCTGCTCATTCGCCGTGTACAAAATGTAGAACTTCCCACCGCGCTCCAGCACACAGCCCGCCCAAAATCCACGGCGGCCATACGCATCCCCGCGGCGTAGCGCCATCCCGAGCCTTTCCCAGCGCAAAGCATCCCGTGAACGCCACACCGGCAGACCTTCATCCGGAGCCGCATCGTTCGTCCCGTACAAGTAAAACCAGCCCTTGTGCGCAAACACAAATGGGTCAGCTAGCGGTACGTGGCGGGGGACATCCATGTCGATCAGCTCCCGGAAAGCATCCCGCGAACATTTTCGATGGTAGCTGCCAGCAAGCGCTTTCGGCTCGCATCCGTGCTCCACGCAACATGCGGGGTCACAATCGCTTTCGGATGGCTGGTCAACACATGCCCATCTCGTGGAGGTTCGGTTTCCATCACATCGGCTGCGTAACACGAAAGCAATCCATTATCCAGCGTGCGACAAACCGCATCCGGGTCGACCACCGGGCCACGCGCCGTGTTCACCAAAATGGCACCTGGCTTCAGTTGAGACAGAAAGTCATCATTTACCAAACCGCGTGTCTCTGGTGTCAGTGGACACTGCAAAATGATGGCATCTAAGGTTGGTAGAGCATCCGCAAGCGCAGTATGACCATCCTTTTCACGACCGGGGAGCGCAATCGGAACCACATTCGCACCAAGTGCCACTAGGGGTGCTGCAATCGCCTTGCCGATATTCCCGTAGCCAATAATCCCAATGTTTGAGCCGGAAATCTCCAGCATCGGACGCAGCGTATAGCTCCACACACCGCGCTGTTGCCAGCCGCCGTGTGCAACGTGGACTGCATTGCCAACGATGTTATGAGCCGCGGCGAGCAACAGGCCAACCGCAAGCTGTGCCGTGCTCGGCGTCGAATAGCCCGCCACATTCCGCACCCCAATACCGCGCGCAGAAGCGGCATCCACCGCAATATTGTCAAGACCTGTCGCGAGAACACTGATTCCCTTGAGCCCAGGACACACCGCGAAAAGTGCATCATCGAGGCGGCATTTGTTCGTGATCACGATGTCGGCATTTAGCATCCGCTCTACCAGCTGCTCGGGCTGCGTGCTCTCATAGGCGGTGACCACACCAAGCGCCGAGAGGCCGCTGATGTCGAGGTCGGTCAGCGCCGGGGATGCATCCAGGATAACAATATTCGGTGTACTCACTTACAGACCCGCTCCACGCACGACCTGGGTGGCACTCGCCTGCGCGAGGGGCTTAACGACAATCTCATCGATATTTACGTGCGCCGGTAGCATCACCGCCCAGCGAATGGTCTCCGCGATGTCATCCGCTGTCAGAGGTGTGTAGCCATCGTAGACCTTTGCCGCGCGCTCGGTGTCGCCGGCAAAACGGACTACCGAAAACTCGGTCTCGACAAGGCCGGGTGAGATATCTGTAACTCTGATAGGGAGGCCGTTCAGCTCCGCACGAAGCGTTTGGGTGATGACCCTTGCGCCGTGTTTTGCGCTTGTATAGCCAGCACCCTTTGGGTAGGCCTCACGGCCGGCGATAGATGTCACATTGACAATATGGCTCTTCCGCCCGGCCTTCATCTTAGGTAGAAGCGCGCGGGTGACACGCATCAGACCAAGCACATTGGTCTCAAACATCGTGATCCAGTCGCTATCTTTCGCATCCTCGACAGTGTCAAGCCCCTGTGCGCCGCCCGCATTGTTGACAAGGAGGTGAACTTCACCGGGAAGCGCGGCTGCGAGCGCA
>Ga0255104_1000446_pt1 | contig 11961 bp, 12 predicted proteins | sample Law_Cont_RepC_0h_FD_188446 | JGI IMG/M metagenome (GOLD analysis project Ga0255104, IMG submission 188446) | Freshwater microbial communities from St. Lawrence River, New York, United States - Law_Cont_RepC_0h | ecosystem: Environmental > Aquatic > Freshwater > River | place: USA: New York... | reverse complement strand
CCTCAGGAAATCCTCGGATTTTGTGCCCATCCGCTTCCTGGGGTGATTTCTCATCAAAAAACCGTCAAAAACCACCCCTGTGAATAAAGTTATTTACCCAAGTCGCCGTAGGACAAAGGTTTGTGCATTAACACTAGATGTAGCGGAGATTTTCATTTGCAGCCCCTACATCTAGTATTATCTCCCATTCATACCACTTCCAAGGCGGCCGTCCCCGGCGCCAACCACCCCCTTTCCCCCACTCTCCAGCCCATGGAAATCATCACCATCAAAGTCGGTCCAAAGTCCTTCGTCCTCGATAAGACGAAAGCCGAGGAGGCCTTCGCCAATAAGCGCGTCATCAACGGTCGCGAGACCATGTTCTTCAACATCCTGCCGCTGAAGTACCAGTGGGCCTACGATCTCTACAAGACGATGAAGAACAACCATTGGGAGCCCGAGGACATCCCGATGCAGAAAGACTGCGAGCAGTGGCGCGACCAGACCGGACAGATCAGCGAGATCGACCGCTGGATCGTCAAGATGGCCATCGGTTATTTCTCCGCCGCCGAGGGCATCGTCGGCGACAATATCATCCACGTCGTCCGCGAGGTCGTCACCGCGCCCGAGCTCAAGCTTGTCCTGGGCCGCCACGCCCACGAGGAGAACATCCACGCCGACTCGCTGGTCTACATGATCTCCTCGCTCGGCATCAACCCGCACGAGTGCGAGGCGATGTTCGAGGACATCCCGACGATCGCCAAGAAGGCGTCCTTCGTCGTCAACAATTCCCGCGCGCTGCGTCGCAAGCTCGACCTGACCAAGCTCGAGGACAAGCAGGCGCTCGCCCATAACATCTTCCTCTTCGGTCAGTGCATGGAAGGCACCCAGTTCTACGGCCTCTTCGGCATGGTGCTCTCGCTCGCCCGTCAGAACAAGTTTCCCGGTATCGGCCAGATGTTCCGTTACACGCTGCGCGACGAGTCCAATCACATCGACCTCTTCCGCAACCTGCTCGCCGAGCTCGTCAAGGAGAACCCCGACATCTGGACCCCCGCGTTCAAGGAGGAGCTCCGCCAGCTCATGGCCACCGCCGTGACGCTCGAGAAGGACTTCATCCGCGACTGCCTGCCCCTCAACGGCCTCGGCCTCTCCTCCAAGGAGTTCGAGCTGTACATCGACTTCATCGCCGACCGTCGTCTCCGTAACTGCGGCCTCGATCCCCTGGTCGCCGAGACCGTCAATCCCTTCCCTTGGCTCTCCGAGATGATGGACCTCAAGAAGGAGCAGAACTTCTTCGAAGGCCGCGTCACCGAGTACCAGAAGCAAGGCGCGCTCGGCACCGTCAACGACGACGAACTCTGAGCGCCGCCGTCGGTTTCCGGGCGTCACCCCCTCCGCGCCCGGGACTGGCACGTTTCCTGTTTACGTTTACCCCTAGCACCACCCGATCCACCACCCTGCACCGGCCCCCGCCGGCTTCGACGCCGCCCAGGTCGCCGACATCGTCGGCGCAGCCCTCACCGACCTCCTCGTCGCCCGGCAGGAGCAGGAGATCTTCACCGAGGCCAACCGCCAGTTCGTCGCCGCCGTCGCCAGCGACGTCGTGCACCGCCTCTCCGGCGTCCAGGTCGCCGACGCCGTGATGCTCCAGGCCATCGAGGATGCCCTCGTGCGCTACAACCGCCACGATGTGGCCAAGAGCCTACTCTTCTCCCGCGGTCCCGCCGTCCCCGTCGCCGGCGAGACCCCGGCCGTGACCACCCGCCTCATGCGCCGCAACGGCCATGTCGTCCCGTGGATCCCCGAGAAGATCGCCGTCGCGGTGCGCATGGCCTTCCTCTCCCTCGACGTCGACGCCGCCCCCGCGGAGCGCGTCGCCGCCGGCGTCACCCGCCGCGTCGCGGACCTCGGCCAGGCCATCATCGGGATCGAAGAGGTCCAGGACCTCGTCCAGGAAGAGCTGATGCGCCAGGGTCACTACAAGGTGGCCCAGAACTACATCCTCTACCGCGCCTACCGCACCCGCGTCCGCGAGGAGCAGGCCGCCCAGCCGCCCATCGTCGACGACCGCCAGGAGTCGTTGATCCTCGTCAAGGCCGGCGACGGTTCCACCTACCTCTGGAACGGCGAGGAACTGCGCAAGCGCATCGCCTTCGCCGCCGTCGGGCTCGAGCTCGTCCGCACCGCCGATGAGATCGAGGCCGAGCTGCGCCGAGGCCTCTTCAACGAAATCACCGAGGCCGACCTCCGCAAGACCATCGAGCTCAACGCCAAGAGCCTCGTCGAGGTCGACGCCGACTTCGCGAAGTTCGCCGCCCGCATCTGCCTCTCCTACATCTACGAGGAGGTCCTCGGCTGGAGCATCGTCCGCGACGGCGTCGCCCAGCTCAAGGAGTTCCACCGCGCGAAGTTCGCCGCCTACGTCGAGCGCGGCATCGCCATCGGCCGCCTCTCGCCGGACCTGCGCAAGTACGACCTCGCCAAGCTCGCCGCCGCTCTCGACCCGTCCGCCGACCTCGACTTCGAGCTCCTCGGCGTCCAGACGATGTACGACCGCTACCTCATCATCGACAAGACGGTGAAGCCGGCCCGCCGCCTCGAGACGCCCCAGTTCTTCTGGATGCGCGTCGCCATGGGCCTCTTCCTCCGCGAGGAGAAGAGCCGCGAGGACTGGGTCATCCGCCTGCACGCGCTCTACAAGTCCCGCCGTTTCTGCAGCTCGACCCCGACGCTCTTCAACGCGGGCACCCTCCACAGCCAGCTCTCGTCCTGCTACCTCTACCAGGTCAACGACACCATCGAGTCCATCATGATCCGCGGCATCGCGGAGAACGCCTTCCTCTCCAAGTGGGCGGGCGGCCTCGGCGGCTCCTGGACCTCCGTCCGCGGCACCGGCTCCTACATCAAGGGCACCAACGGCGAGTCCCAGGGCATCATCCCCTTCCTCAAGCTCCACAACGACCAGCTGGTCGCCGTCAACCAGGGCGGCAAGCGCCGCGGCTCCGGCTGCGCTTACCTCGAGACCTGGCACAACGACATCGAGGACTTCCTCGAGCTCCGCAAGAACACGGGCGACGACCGCCGCCGCACGCATGACATGAACACGGCGAACTGGATTCCCGACCTGTTCATGAAACGCCTGAAGAACCGCCAGCCCTGGACGCTCTTCCTCTCCAACGAGGTCCCCGACCTGCACGAGACCTTCGGTGCCGACTTCGAGCGCCGCTACGTCGCCTACGAGGCCCTCGCCAAGGAAGGCAAAATCTTCGGCAAGGAACTGCCGGCGATCGAGCTCTGGAAGAAGATGCTCGGCATGATCTTCGAGACCGGCCACCCGTGGATCACCTTCAAGGACCCGTGCAACGTGCGCTCCCCGCAGGACCACGTGGGCGTCATCCACTCGTCCAACCTCTGCACCGAGATCACGCTCAACACGAGCGCCGAGGAGACCGCCGTCTGCAACCTGGGCTCCGTCGTCCTCGACTCCCACCTCAAGGCCGACGGCAGCATCGACCATGCGCTGCTGCGCGAGACCGTCACGGTCGCCGTCCGCGCCCTGGACAACGTCATCGACATCAACTTCTACCCGACCAAGGCCGCGGAGGTCTCCAACCTGCGCCACCGCCCGGTCGGCATGGGCGTGATGGGTCTGCAGGACTGCCTCTACCGCCGCGACATCTCCTTCGCCAGCGAGGCCGCCGTCGAGTTCAACGACGAGATCATGGAGGCCGTCGCGTACTACGCGTACGACACTTCCGCCGACCTCGCCGCCGAGCGCGGTACCTACAGCTCGTACCAGGGTTCCAAGTGGGACCGCGGCCTCCTCCCGCAGGACACCGTCGACCTCCTCGAGCGCGAGCGCGGCGAGCCGATTGAGGTCAAGCGCGGTGGCCGCATGGACTGGGCTCCGGTGCGCGCCAAGATCGCCAAGCAGGGCATGCGCAACTCCAACGTCCTCGCGATCGCCCCGACCGCCACGATTTCCAACATCGTCGGCAGCTCGCCCTGCATCGAGCCGACCTACAAGAACCTCTTCGTGAAGAGCAACCTGTCCGGCGAGTTCACCGAGCTCAATGGCTACCTGGTGCGCGACCTCAAGAAGCTGGGTCTCTGGAGCCAGGACATGATGCAGCAGATCAAGTACTTCGACGGCGAGCTCAAGGATATCCCCGAGATCCCGCAGGCCATCAAGGACAAGTACCTGACCGCCTTCACCATCGAAAACAAGTGGCTCATCGACGCCGCCGCCCGCCGCCAGAAGTGGATCGACCAGGCGCAGTCGCTCAACCTCTTCCTGCCGACCCCGGACCTGAAGATGCTCTCGCACATGTACCAGTACGCCTGGCGCACCGGCCTCAAGACGACCTACTACCTCCGCACCCTCGGCGCCTCCAATATCGAGAAGGCCACGGTGGAGAAGGCCACCAAGGCCGCGAAGATGGAGTACACCGCTGAGGAGAAGAACGCCTGCTCGATCGAGGCGATGCGTAACGGCGGCACCTGCGAGGCCTGCCAGTAAGTCCCTCTCGAGGGTCCGAGGACCAGAGGGCCGGAGAAAACGAGGGCGTCCGCAAGGGCGCCCTTCTTGTTGGGGGGCGCCGCCCGCCGCGGACGGCCTCTTGTCCTCTTGTCCTCTTGTCCTCCGGCCCTCTATCCTCTGCCCCCATGGCCCGACTCATCCCTACGCTCGCCGGCGACGTCCACGTCCTGCCCCGCGACGCCGCCTTCGCCGAGCTCGCCCGCCGCCTCAATGCTCAGGTGACCGCCCGCCCGGTGTCCGTGGGCCTCAGCGGCGGCTCCACGCCCAAGGCCTTCTACGCCTGGGCCCGCGCCCAGGCGGCGCTGTCCTTCGAGACCCTGCTCCGCACCGACTGGCACGTGAGCGACGAACGCTGCGTGCCGCTCCGGTCCGATGACTCCAACTTCGGCCACGCCGCTCGCGGCCTGCTCGATCCGCTGGGCGTGCCCGCCCTGCGCCGCCACCCGTGGCCCACTGAGTTCACGCCCGCGGTCGCGGCCGAGGCCTACGACGATGCCTGGACGGGCCGCTCTCCCCGCCGCGCCTTCGACCTCTGCGTCCTGGGCCTAGGCGACGACAGCCACATCGCTTCCTTGTGGCCCGGTTGCCCTTTGATCGGCGCCCCGGGTCTCCCCCGGTTCGCCGCCACCGAATGGCCCGGCCGCGGCTGGCGCCTGACGATCACCGAGGCGGGCCTCGCCCAATGCGGCGCCATCGTGGTGCTGGTCAACGGCAAGTCCAAGGCGGCCGCGCTGCGGGCCGTCTGCGAGGGCGACCTCGCCCCGGCCACGCACCCCGGGCAGGTCCTGCGCGCTTGGTCGGCTAAGGTCACCTGGCTGGCGGACGAGGAAGCGGCCGCGTTGCTCTGAACGCCTTCCTGGGCTTGCGGACTCCCGGCGTCCCCACAGGCTCCGGACGTGCAAACCTTGATCGAAGGCGCGGGCATCTTCCTCTGGCCGCTGGGCTTCTGCTCGCTGGCGGCCCTCTTCCTGCTCCTGGAGCGGGCCTGGGTGCTCCGGCCCGGGAGCGTCGCGCCGGAAGCCCTGCTGGCGGCGGTCCGCGCCGGTCGTGCGGCCAACCTCGATCCGGAGCTTGCCATCACCCCCGCCGGCCGTCTGGTCCGGCGCTGGTCCGAAGGTGCCACCGGTGAAGCCCTCAAGGCCCACGCCCGCGCTGAAATCGTCCGCCTCCAGCGCGGGCTGCATTGGCTGGACAGCATCGTCGCCGCCGCCCCCTTGCTCGGGTTGCTCGGCACCGTCACCGGCCTGGCCACGCTTTTCCCGGCGCAGGGACTGCCCGACGTCGCCACGCTCACCCGCGGGGTGGGTATGGCGCTCAGCACGACCATGATCGGCCTCTGCATCGCCATCCCGGCCCTCATCGGCGCCAACTGGCTTGGTCGCCGGCTCGAGGTGATCAGCTCCCGGCTGGACGTCCTCGTCGAGACGCTCGAGGGCTCCGCGCGATGAGCCTCGTCGTCGCCCGGCGCCGGCGCGCCGACATCAACGTCATCCCCCTGATCGACGTGATGGTGGTCCTGGTCTTCTTCCTCCTGCTGGCGGGTCGTTTCGATCAGACGCATTCCCTTTCGATCGTCCCGCCTTCGACCACGACGGGCGCCGCGCAGGCCGGCGTGCCGTCGCTCGTGCTTTCCGTCGACAAGGACGGCAAGTTGTTCCTCGAGGGTAAGGAGATCGACCGTGCCGCTTTGGAGCGGGCGCTGACCGCCCAGGCCACCAAGGCGCCCGCAAGCGAGGTCCTGATCGTCGCCGACGAGCGTTCGCTGACCGGCGCCTCCGTCGCCGCGCTCGACGCCGTCGCCAAGGCCGGTCTCCGGCCTCGCCTCCTGACCCGCCCCACCCGCTGATTTCCCATGAGTTCTCGTCCCTCCGATTCGGTCCGCCTGCTCGAGGAGTATACTCAGGCCCATGGCGCCTCGGGCCATGAGGATGCCGTCCGCGCGATCTTTCTCCGCGAGCTGCGCGGCCGGCGCTTCACCGCCGACGGGCTCGGCGGGGTGCTGGCGGCGCCGGCGGCCGAGGTCGCCGGACCGCGCGTCGTCCTGACCGCGCACATGGATGAGGTGGGTTTCCTGATCCATGACATCACCCCGGACGGCTTCCTCCGCCTCGTGCCGATCGGCGGTTGGCCCGACGGCGTGCTGGCGGCCCAGCGGCTGCGCGTCCTCGCTCGCGCTAACGGGCGCGAGTTCATCGGGATCGTCACCGCCCTGCCGCCGCACCAAGGCGGCACCCAGGCCGCCTCGCCCGACAAGGTCTTCGTCGACCTCGGGGTCCGCTCGGCCCAAGGCGTGCGCGCGCTCGGCCTGCGCGAGGGCGACCCGGTGGTGCCCGAGGCTCCGTTCATCCCGCTGGCGGAGGCGGGTCTCTACGCGGCCAAGGCTTTCGATAACCGCGCCGGCATGGCCGCGTTGACCTTGGCGATCCAGCGCCTCGACGCGCAGCCTCCGGCCTGCCAGGCCCTGGCCGTCGCCACCGTGCAGGAAGAGGTCGGTTGCCGCGGCGCGGTCGTCGCCGCGCGCCTCGCGCAGCCCGACGTCGTGATCGTCCTCGAAGGTCCGCCCGCCGACGACGTGCCGGGCGCTCCCGGCGGCACCCCGCAGGGCGCCTTGGGCGGCGGCGTGCAGGTGCGCGCCTACGACCCGACGGCGATCATGCATCCCCGGCTCGTCGACCTCGCCCTCGCGACCGCCGCCGAGGCGGGCATCCCTTGCCAGGTGGCGGTCCGCCGCACCGGTGGCACCGATGCGCGTGCCTTCCAGGCCCATGGTCTGGGGGTCCCGGTCATCGTGCTCGGCGTCCCCGCGCGCTACATCCATACGCACAACGCGGTGCTCGACCTCGCCGACCTCCACGCCTGCGTCGACCTCGCGGTCGCGCTGACGCGCAAGCTCGATGCCCGGACGGTCGCGGGCCTCACCCGCTACGTGTGAGCGGGCGGGCCTGCCGCCTCCAGGTCAAGGTCGTCCCCGGTGCCTCGCGCGCGGAGGTCGTCGGCCTGTTGGGCGCCGCCGTGAAGATCCGGGTGGCCGCCCCGCCGGAAGGCGGCCAGGCCAACCGCGCGGTGTGCGCGCTGCTCGCGGACCGGCTCGGACTGCCCCTGGCTCAGGTGACCGTCGTCGCGGGACCGGCTTCCCCCGTCAAGGTCATCGGGCTCGTCGGGATCACCGAAACCGCGGCCAAGGCCAGGCTTCTCGCCTGAGCCGGCATAATCCGCTTGAGGGGGTCGGGGGTCGGGGAGACAGTACCGGCTCTCCCATGTGCGCGGATAAGAAAACCACCCCGGCCTCCGGCAAGGAATCCTTCGAGGATGAGCTCGCCCGGCTTGAGAAACTTGTCGAGTCCCTCGAGTCCGGCACCGTCTCGCTCGATGAATTGGTGACGAAGTACGAGGAAGGGGTCCGCCTGCTCAAGTCCTGCCAGAAGAGCCTCGAGGCGGCCGAGCTGCGCATCGAGCAGCTGGGCAAGCGCGCCGACGACGCCCAGGGCTGATGGCGCTGCTCGCGAACATCCGCGGCCCCGAGGACGTCCGGGCCCTCCCGGCCGACCGCCTCCCCGCGCTCGCCGCCGAGATCCGCGAGCGGCTGATCGCCGTCACCGCCCGCAACGGCGGCCACATCGGCCCCAACCTCGGCGTCGTCGAGCTGACCCTCGCGCTGCACCGCGTCTTCCGGACGCCCGTGGACAAGTTCGTCTTCGACGTGGCCCACCAAGGCTACGTGCACAAGCTCCTCACCGGCCGCAACGGGGCCGACTTCGACGGGATCCGCACGACCGGCGGCCTCAGCGGCTTCCTCAACCGCGAGGAGAGCCTGCACGACGTCTTCGGCGCCGGCCACGCGGGCACCGCGCTCTCCGCCGCCGTCGGCCTAGCCAACGCGCGCGACCGCCTCGGCGAGGACGCGCACGTGGTCGCCCTGATCGGCGACGCGGCCCTCACCTGCGGGGTCACGATGGAGGCCCTCAACAACGCGGCGAAGTCCACCAAGCGCCTGGTGATCGTGCTCAACGACAACGAGTGGTCGATCGATCGCAACGTCGGCGCGGTGGCCGACATCCTCAGCCGCCTGATCGTCACGCGCCCCTACAACCGCTCGCAGCAGGGGCTCAAGCGCCTGCTGGGCCGTACGCGCGTCGGCAGCAAGGTCCTCGACTTCGGCCGTAGCTTCAAGCGGCACGTGAAGAACTGGTTCACCCACCAGTCCTCGTTGTTCGAGCAGTACGGCGTGCGCTACCTCGGGCCGATCGACGGTCATGATCTGCCGGCGCTCGAGAAGTACCTCGCCTTCTGCCGCGACGCCACCGGCCCGGTGATCCTGCACGTGCGCACCGAGAAGGGCCGCGGCCTCGGCGCCGCCTTGCGCAATCCCGAGAAGTTCCACGGCACGGGCGCCTTCGACCCGGAGACGGGCGACTCCCTCGCGTCGGGCGCCCCCGGCGCGCCCAAGGCCTGGCAGGACGTCTTCGGCGCCCTGTTGCTGCGCGAGGCCCGGGCCGACCCCAAGGTCGTGGGCATCACCGCCGCGATGCCGTCCGGCACCGGCCTCAACCAGCTCAAGCAGGCGCTGCCCGCCCAGTACCACGACGTCGGCATCGCCGAGGAGCACGCCGCGCTCTTCGCCGCCGGCCTCGCCGCCCGCGACCTCCGCCCGGTCTGCGCGATCTACTCCACCTTCCTGCAGCGCGCCTACGACATGGTCATCCATGACGTCTGCCTGCAGCGCCTGCCGGTGACCTTCTGCATGGACCGCGCCGGCGTCTCGCCCAGCGACGGCCCGACGCACCACGGGCTCTTCGACATCGCTTACCTGCGTTGCGTACCGAACCTCACGCTCATGCAGCCGAAGGATGAGGACGAGTTCGCCGACATGCTCCACACCGCGCTCAAGTCCGGCGCGCCCATGTTCATCCGCTACCCGCGCGGCGCCGCCGCCGGCCAGGCGATCAAGGCGCAGCCCGCGCTACTCCCCCTCGGCCGCGCCGAGGTTCTCCGTGCCGGCGTCGACGTCCAGTTCTGGGCCCTCGGTCCGATGGTGGCGGAAGCCCGCGTCCTGGCCGAGCAGCTCTCGGCCGAGACGGGCCTGTCCGTCGGCGTGGTCAACGCGCGCTTCGCCAAGCCCCTCGACGAGACTTTGCTCGTCGCCCAGGCCAAGGCGGCCCGGCTTCTGGTCACTTTCGAAGATGGCGCGGTCACCGGCGGCTTCGGTACTGGCGCCCTCGAGGTCCTCGCCGAACATGGCGTCCGGACGCCCGTCCTCCGCTTCGGCTGGCCCGACCGCTTCGTCGGTCACGCCACCGACGTGAAGACGCTCCGCGCCGCGCACGGGCTCGCCCCGGCGCAGATGCTCGCCGCGATCAAGGCGAAACTGGGCTGAAGCATCGGGATTAGCGGTTGGGGGTTAGCGGTTGGCGGTCGGAGCAGGGCAAGTCGCCGCGCGCTGAAACCTGCCTAGCCCCGGCCCTAGCCCTTCCAATCACTACTTCTTCGCTGCTTCGCCGGCTTCCTTCGTTTCCTTGGCTTCGAGGCGGACGCGCATCGCCTCGGCGCGCGCGGTCGCTTCCTCGGTGTGGCGGACGGCTTCCGTGAGCTTGGTCAGGATCTGTTTCTCGCGTTCCTGCAACGTGGCGAGGCGGGCATCGCGCGCCTTCACGGCGTCCTCCCAGCCGCGGAGGGCCTTCTGCCAGTCCTGCGTGCGGGCGACGAAGTCGGCGGCCTGCCGGCGGATCTCCGCCTCCGCCTCGGTGCGTTGCGTCCGCGTGCGGTCGAGCTGCTGGCGGAGTTCGGTCAGGTCCTGCTTCAGGCCTTCGCCTTCGGCCCGCGCCGACGCGAGGTCGGCGGTGAGCCGCGTGCGGGTGGCGCCTTCCGCGGCGTAGTCCGCGCGTAGCCCGAGGTCCCGGCGCCACTGCCAGCCGGCGACGGCGATGAGCAGGCCGATCAGCGTGAACTGGAGGGCGCGCAGGCTCATCGGCTCTCGGCGGGTTCGGCGGCGAAGCGTACTTCGGTGATGCCGGCCTCGCCCACGGCCTCGAGGGCGCGGGTCATCGCGGCGAACGGCGTACGGGCGTCGCCCTGCACGAGCGCGGGCCGGCCAGGCGCGGCGGCGGCGCGGCGGCGCAGTTCGGCGACGAGTTCGTTGCGGCCGAGGGCGCGGCCGTCGAGCGAGAGGGTGCCCGCGGCATCCACCGCGACCACGAGGTTACGCTCGGCCGAGGCCGTGGCCGCGGCCGACGTGGGCAGGCGTACGGGCGCGAGCGCCTGGCTCTGCGTGAGGCCGAGGGTCGCCAGGATGAACGTGGCGAGCAGGAAGAACATGATGTCGATGAGCGGTACGACCTCGATGCGTGCGCCCATCTCCTCTTCCGGCGGCCGGCGGAGTCGGACGGCCATCTCAGCGGGCCCGCCCGGCGGCGGTTTCGGGTTGGAATTCGCCCACCGGCTGGCCGGCGGCGGCCGCGGCCTTGAGCGCGACCTCGGCCTGATTGACGGCCTGTTCCAGGTCGTGGCGGAGCGCCTGCACCCGGCGGTGGAAATAGTTGTGCGGGATCAGGCAGACGATCGCGATGCCGAGGCCCGCCGCCGTCGCGATCAGGGCTTCGCCCACGCCGCCGCTGACCTTGGCCACCGCGAGCTGCTCGGAGCCGATGAACTGGAAACTGCCCATGATGCCGATGACCGTGCCGAGCAGGCCGAGGAGCGGGGCGAGGGTCACGATCGTGCTCAGCAGCCACTGGCGGGCGCCGGCTTCCTCGAGGGTCTCCTCGGCACTCAGCTGCATCGCCGTCACCGGTTCGGCGCGGCCGTTCGCGAGCCCAGCGCGCAGCGCGACGAGGAACGGCGACCCGGCGTCCCGGGTCCGTTCCCAGACGGGACCGAAGCGGCCGAGCCGGACGTCCCCGAGGATTTCGGCGAACGCGGGTTCGGCGCGGAGCCGACGGACCTTGCGCCAATAGAGGGCGCGCTCCGCCACGGTCGCGAGGGCGACGACCAAGCAGGCGAGGATCGGCCACATGATGGGGCCGCCCTTGAGGAACGTCTCGACGACGATGTTGGCGAGGGGCATGGTCACTGGAGTTGGAATTGGATGGAGATCTCGAAGAGGCGCACGTCGCCGGCGGGGAATTCCCAGCGGCGGAGGATGGTCTCGGTGGCCGCCTCGTCGAGGCGCGCGCAGCCGGAGGAGCCGACGGCCCGGGCCCGGCGCACCAGCCCGTTCTCGCCGACCTCGAACTCGACGCGTACGACGCCGCTTTCGCGGCGGCGAAGGCATTCGTAGGGGTACTCGGGCCAGGGCTGGCGTCCGGCCATCAGGGCGCCGTCGAGCACGATGGGCCCGGCCGCCACGGTGCGGGCAGGGCCGCGGGTCGCCGTGGGGACGGCGGCGACGGGCGTCGGGCGCACGCGCACGGCCGGCACGGTCGGCAGGTTCGGCAGGCGGAGGT
>Ga0255104_1000429_pt1 | contig 12142 bp, 6 predicted proteins | sample Law_Cont_RepC_0h_FD_188446 | JGI IMG/M metagenome (GOLD analysis project Ga0255104, IMG submission 188446) | Freshwater microbial communities from St. Lawrence River, New York, United States - Law_Cont_RepC_0h | ecosystem: Environmental > Aquatic > Freshwater > River | place: USA: New York... | reverse complement strand
GCTCCTGTAAATGAGTTTTTCTTAGAGTATATTGCCCGTCCCCAAACTGCGGAAATATTCTTTGAGGAAGTTCTTATGGCGATAGTATTCTACGGAATGCCTATCTTAGTAGAGAATAATAAGCCGAGACTTTTATACCACCTTAAAAATAGAGGTTATAGAGGTTACTCAATTAATAGACCTGACAAACAATTAGGGAATTTGACAAAAACTGAGCGTGAGTTGGGAGGTATTCCAAACTCATCCGAAGATGTTAAGCAGGCACACGCCTCCGCAATTGAGTCTTATGTAGAGAAGTTTGTGGGATTTGATTTAGAGGCTAAGTATAGAGACCCTGAGCAAATGGGTACAATGCCGTTTACAAGGACACTTGAGGATTGGGCAAAATTTGATATTAACGATAGAACAAAATTCGATGCTTCCATTAGTTCAGGATTATGTATTATGGCTAATCAGAAGCACTTATATATACCGGAGAAAAAAGAATCAAAATTAATTATTAACTTCGCTAAGTATAAAAACGAAGGAACAACAAGTCAATTGATTAGATGAAAAATGTAACAATCAACATAAACACCGCATCATTCCCAAGTCAGTTAGCAACTGATGCCGAAAAAGCATCTGATGCATTTGGATTGCAAGTGGGTCAGGCTATTCAATATGAATGGTTTAGAAAGGATGGAAACAATTGTAGATACTATGGTCAGTGGCAAGATTTCCGCAGACTAAGACTATATGCGAGAGGTGAGCAGCCAATTGGTAAATATAAAAATGAATTGGCTATTGATGGTGATTTGTCTTACTTAAATCTTGATTGGACTCCTGTTCCTATTATACCAAAGTTTATTGATATTGTTGTTAATGGAATGTCTGATAGATTGTTTAAAGTGAAAGCATATGCACAAGATGCTATGTCTCAAGCTAAAAGAAACAAGTATCAAGATATGCTTGAAACACAAATGGCAGGTAAACCTGTTCTTACAAAAATACAAGAGATGACAGGTGCTAATCCATTTTTAATGGACCCTGAGCAATTGCCTGAAACAGACGATGAATTGTCATTATATATGCAGCTTAAATATAAGCCTGCAATTGAAATAGCAGAAGAAGAAGCAATCAATACAATCTTTGATGAGAATCATTATGAAGACACTCGTAAAAGATTAAATTACGACCAAACTGTTATTGGCATTAGCGTTGCAAAGCACGAGTTCCTGCAGGGTACAGGTGTTAAAATTAGTTATGTAGACCCGGCTAACGTGGTTTATAGCTATACAGAAGACCCATTCTTTAAGGATTGTTTTTATTGGGGAGAGATTAAGACATTGCCATTAACTGAGTTAATGAAGATTGACCAATCTTTAACCAAAGAAGACTTACAAGAAATTACTCAATACAGCCAAGCGTGGTATGATTATTACAACGTAGCACAGTTCTATCAAAACGATATGTTTTATAGAGATACTTGCACGTTAATGTATTTTAATTACAAGTCAACTAAAAAAGTTGTTTACAAAAAGAAGAAACTTGAAGGTGGTGGTTCTAGAGTAATTGAGAAAGATGAAACTTTCAATCCTCCAACAGAAATGATGGAAGAAGGTAACTTTGAAAAGATTGAAAAAGTTATTGATGTTTGGTATGAAGGTATTATGGTAATGGGTACCAATATCTTATTGCAGTGGAAGTTGTCTGAAAATATGGTTCGCCCTAAGTCAGCATCTCAACACGCAATACCTAACTATGTTGCTTGTGCTCCTCGTATGTACAAAGGTGCCATTGAATCACTATGCAGAAGGATGATACCATTTGCTGACTTGATTCAAATTACCCATTTAAAATTACAACAAGTTATTGCACGTACAGTTCCTGATGGTGTCTTTATTGATGCTGATGGTCTAAACGAAATTGATTTAGGTACGGGTAATGCATACAATCCCGAGGATGCTTTAAGATTATATTTCCAAACAGGTAGTGTAATTGGTAGAAGCTATACTCAAGATGGCGAGTTCAACAATGCAAGAGTGCCTATCACTCAGTTGACATCTAACTCAGGTGCAGCTAAAACGCAGATGTTGATTACAAATATGAACCACTACATTGATATGATTAGGTCTGTGACCGGTCTTAATGAGGCAAGAGATGGTTCTAATCCTGACCCTAACTCATTAGTTGGTCTACAGAAGTTAGCTGCATTAAATTCTAACACAGCCACAAGACATATTCTTGATGGTTCTTTGTATGTATATCGTACATTATCTGAGGCTTTAACATATAGGATTGCCGATATTTTGCAGTACGCTGACTTTAAAGATGAGTTTGCAAATCAAATTGGAAAGTACAATGTATCTATATTGGAAGAGATTAAAGACCTTTATATTTATGACTTTGGTATATTCATTGAGGTTTCACCTGATGAAGAGCAAAAAGCACAGCTTGAAGCTAATATCCAAATGGCATTATCTAAGGGCGACATTAACCTTGAGGATGCAATTGACATCCGTGAAATTCGCAATCTTAAACTTGCTAATCAGCTATTGAAACTTAAGAGAGTTAAAACTCAAGAGCGTGAGGAAAAGATGGAAATGCAGAAACAAGCTATGATTTCTCAGCAGCAATTGAAGTCTCAAGAGTTGGCAGGTCAAGTGGCTATGCAGAAGATTGAAATGGAAACCAACTCAAAGATTAAGATTAAACAGGCTGAAATTGCATTTGATATGCAGAAGATAGAGAAAGAGGCAATGCTTAAATCTCAATTGATGCGTGAAGAGTTTGATTATAATATGCAGATGCGAGGCATTGAAGTTAACACTTTGACTGAAAGAGAACAAATGAAAGAAGACGCAAAAGCAAAAAGAATTAGTCAACAAAACACCGAACAATCTAAGTTAATTAATCAAAGAAAGAACAATCTTCCGCCAATGGATTTTGAATCAAATGAGGATAGTTTGGATGGGTTTGACTTAGCTGAATTTGAGCCTCGTTAAAAATGTCAAAATTTTTGTATAAGTTTGTATAAATTAAATCAAATCAAATGGAATTAAAAGTTAGAGCATTAGACATAATTGAACCAAAGAGTGTTCAAGAAGTGGAACAAAAATTACTTGAGAAACACGAAGAGTCGTTAAATCAAGATAATAATACGGAACCGGAACCATTGCAAAATGACCCTGAACCGAAATCAACTGAGGTTGATTTAAAAGACGAAGACGTTCTTTCATATATTGGTAAGAGATACAATAAGCAGATTAACTCTTTAGATGACTTAGTTGCTGAGCGTAAAGACGCTGAGCCGTTACCTGAAGAAGTGGCTGCTTATATGAAATATAAGAAGGAGACAGGACGCGGGTTTGAAGACTTTGTCAAATTGAGAAAGGACTTTGAAACAATGGACCCTGACGACCTTCTTAAACAATACCTTTCATCCACACAGGATGGTCTTGATAGTGATGACATTGAGACGTTAATGGATGACTACAGATTTGACGAAGAGTTAGATGATGAGTCAACTATTAAAAAGGCAAAAATCGCAAAAAAGAAAGTTCTTGCTGAAGCCAAGAAATATTTCAATTCTCAAAAGGAAAAATATAAAATGCCCCTTGAGTCAAGTTCGGCATTCATTCCTGACGGAGAAAAAGAAATATACGAAAGCTATAAGCAATATACCCAACAGGCAAAGACTATTGAAGAGGAGAACAATCGTAAACGTCAATGGTTTGACCAAAAGACGAACGATGTTTTTAGCGGAGAGTTCAAAGGTTTTGAGTTCAATGTTAATGACAAGAAGTTCACGTTTGCTCCGGGAGACGCCAATGAGTTGAAAAAGAGCCAAGCAACTCCACAGAACTTTATTAATAAGTTCTTGGATGACCAAGGTTTGATGAAAGACGCAGCAGGTTATCATAGGTCTTTGGCTATAGCAATGAATCCTGACAAGTTCGCTAAGTATTTTTACGAACAAGGAATGGCTGATGCTACTGATGATGTTACTCGTAAAATCAAGAACATTAATATGTCAGAGCGTAAAGCACCCGAAGTTGGCACTATATCAGGAGGAATGCAGGTGAAGGCGGTAAACCCTGATTCAGGAAGAAACCTGAAAATCCGCAGTATAAAAAGAGTTTAAAACAATTAAAATTTAAAAAAAATGGCAAGTGCTTTATTGAATAACCCCACCTACCAATTGCAGCCAAGTGCTGAGCAGGTGGCGTTACAGACAAACTACATTACCAACTTCAACTTCTTGAATCAGTATCTTCCTGATACATACGAGAAAGAATTTGAGCGTTATGGTAATAGAACAATCGCATCTTTCTTACGTATGGTAGGAGCAGAGATGCCGTCTAATTCTGACCAAATCAAATGGGCAGAACAAGGACGTTTACACATTAAGTACACAAACTGTACTTCAGCAGCAGCAGCAGGTGCGGCAACCGCAACTTTTACTGTAGCTGACAGTGGTGTTACTTATATCGCTATCCGTGTTGGACAAACTTTAATGATTCAGAACAACACTTCAGGTGTTTTCAACAAAGCAATCGTTACAGCAGTTCCTTCTGCTACTACTTTCACAGTAGCTTATTATGAGACTGCAGGTCAAGCATTTGCTGTTTCTACTCAATGTACTGTATTCATTTACGGTTCTGAGTTCAAAAAAGGTACTAACGGAATGGTTGGTTCTTTAGAATCAGAAGATGACATCTACAGCAACAACCCAATTATCATCAAAGATAAGTATGCGGTTAACGGTTCTGATATGGCTCAAATCGGTTGGGTAGAAGTTACAACTGAGAATGGTGCTACAGGATACCTTTGGTATTTAAAGAGTGAGCACGAAACTCGTTTACGTTTTGAAGATTACTTAGAGACTTCAATGATTGAAGCTGTTCCGGCTGCATCTTCTTCAGGTGCTGCAACTGCAGGTTACATTGGTTCTGAAGGTATCTTCTACGTAGTAAACAACCGTGGTAACGTTTGGGGTGGTGGTACTCCAACAACTTTAAGCGATTGGGATTCTATCGTTTCTCGTTTAGATAAGCAAGGTGCTATCGAAGAGAACGTTGTATTCGTAAATCGTGGATTAAGTTTCGATATTGACAATATGTTGGCTACATTGAACGGCTACACTTCAGGTGGTGTTGCTCAATCAGCTTCATTCGGTCTTTTCGATAACGATGTTGATATGGCGTTAAACTTAGGTTTCACAGGATTCCGTAGAGGTTATGACTTCTACAAGTCTGATTGGAAATACTTAAACGACCCAACAATGCGTGGTGGTTTAAATACTACTGCTGCAACTGCAACCGGTACTATCACAGGTTTGATGGTTCCTGCAGGTTCTACTTCAGTGTACGACCAAATTATGGGCAAGAACGCTAAGCGTCCTTTCTTACACGTTCGTTACCGTGCTTCTGAAGCTGAAGACCGCAGATACAAAACTTGGATTACAGGTTCTGCCGGTGGTGCTGCAACAAGCGACTTGGATGCAATGGAGGTTAACTTCCTTTCTGAGCGTTGCGTATGTACCCTTGGTGCAAACAACTTCGTATTGTTCCGTTACGGATAATAAAGGAAGAAAATTACAGGGAGGGTGTCTTCAAAGACACTCTCCTTTTTTTAAAATCAAATTAAATCAAATATAAAATGGCAAAAGGTACAACTCCTGTAGATAAGGTCTATAGACTTAAAATAGGAAATCCGCTATCATATACGTTAGCGTCAAGAAATCATCCTCGATTCCCACTAATGTGGTTTGACGAGAAGAACAATGTTAATCGTGCCCTTAGATATTGCACGAATCAAAAGTCCCCATTTGAGGACGAACAAGACGGAAACTTTATTATTGAGCCAATCATCTTTGAAGATGGCTTCTTAAGAGTTCCAAAGAACAACCCTGTATTGCAGGAGTTCTTACACTATCACCCATTGAATGGCAATATATTTATTGAAGTAGATAAAGAGAAAGACGCTGCTGCTGAAGTAGAAGACTTAAACTTAGAAGTTGAGGCTTTAATCGAGGCTCGTCAGTTATCACTTGACCAAATTGAGACATTAACAAGGGTTATGTTTGGAAAAGACCCATCCACCGTGTCTACTGCTGAATTAAAGCGTGACATCTTGGTGTTTGCTAAAAGAGACCCTAAGGAGTTCTTGAATATACTAAACGACCCTGAATTAAAGTTTCAGGCTAAAGTTCGTACATTCTTCGAGAACAAGTTATTGATATTAAGAAATGGCGACAAAGAGGTGTGGTTTAATACCGCTACCAACAAGAAGAAGATGTTATCTGTTCCGTTTGGAGAGGACCCATATGAGATGGTAGCCCACTACTTACAGAGTGACGATGGCATTGATTCCTTAAAAATGCTAGAAGCTGTTTTAGGATAATTGATGTTGATTATTGATTGATGATTAGAAAGAAGGGCACTTGTTGTGCCCTCTTTTTTTTTATGTATATTTGTAAAAAAAGAACTAATGATAAACTCAGTAAGAAATACGGTACTATCCGTTCTTAACAAGAACAACTACGGATACGTATCTCCTTCTGATTTTAACCTCTATGCACAGAATGCACAAGTTGAAATTTTTGAGGAGTACTTCAGCAGTTATAACAAGGTTATAAACGCTGAGAACGCAAGAGCAGCAGGTGTTGACTATGCTGATATGGAACAGCCAATCGCTGAGGTATTAGAATATTTTTTACGAACCGATTATCTTTCAAAAATCTCAGCCAATAGATTTTCATTGCCTACCCCTACAACAACGGGGTATTATTCATATATGCTATTGGACGTACAATGCAAGCCTGTAACGCTTAAGACCGGTACTAATACTGCAGTTGTAAGTGGTCAATTAGTTGACAGTACAGCGACATTTACTACAGATGATATTGTAGCAGGTGATGTAGTAACCAACCTTACAACAGGATTGGTATCTACAGTTACATCAGTGCTAAGCAATACAGCAATCCTTTTGGATTCAAATATATTTTTAGCTGCAGGTAATGCTTATGGTATCTTCTCTTCATCTACAATAGTTCAAGTTGAGAAGGTGATAAACTCTAAGATGGCGTTGCTTAATAACTCAAATCTTACACCACCAAGTATTCAGTACCCTGCTTATACGTTACAAGGCGAGACTTTAACGTTATACCCTACGTCAATAAGCAATAAAGGTCAGGTTCAATCAACTTACTTCAGATACCCTAAGGTGCCGAAATGGACCTATATTACGCTTTCAAATGGAGAGCCGATATTTGACCAATCACAAAATGATTACCAAGATTTTGAATTACCCATTGAGGATGAATATAAATTAGTGACAAGGATTCTTCAGTATTGTGGTATATCTATTCGTGAATCTGAGGTTGTACAATTCAGTATGGCTAAGGAGCAACAAGAACAAAATCCATAAAAACTTTTAAGATATGGCATATATATCACAGTATCAATACTACGAGAACGGAGGAGTTCAGCCTGAGGACGCTAATTGGGGGTCGTATCAATATGTTAGTTTACAAGACATCGTAAATAACTTCTTATTGATGTACTCAGGAAACCACTCTTTGGTTAATAACGAAGAGCGTTACAAAGTATTGTTCCACGCTAAGCGTGCTATTCAGGAATTAAACTACGATGCGTTTAAGGAAATTAAAGTATTGGAGTTGACTGTGCCTGATATGTTGAGATACATTCTACCTTCTGACTATGTCAATTGGGTACGTATCTCTTTGTACAAAGATGGTTGGTTAAGACCATTGACTGAGAATATCCAAACACTTTCATCTAAAGCATACTTGCAAGACAATACAGGTCGTATTTTATTCGACCAATATGGTAATGCTTTGAGTCCTCAGTACTCTGAGATTGACTACGATAGATTAACGCACATCAAGAAGAGCATCTATCTTAACCAAGGAAACCAATTCAATGGTCAATTGGGATGGAACTATGATGGTATGTGGTACTTTGAAGCCAATATCGGAACTGCATACGGATTGAATACAGAGACTGCAAACTTTAATCCTACATTCAATATTGACAGAAAGGGAGGAGTGATTAACTTTGACTCATCTATGTCAGGTCAGCAATGTATTTTAGAGTATGTTTCTGATGGTATGGAGGGAGGAGATAACTCTTTGATTACGGTCAATAAGTTATTTGAGAAATATATTTACGCTTCTATTCAATATGACATTTTAAGTTCTAAATTAGGCGTGCAGGAATATATTGTTGCACGTGCTCGTAAGGAAAAAAGTGCATTGCTTAGAAACGCAAAGATTAGAATCAGTAACATTCATCCCGGCAGACTCTTAATGAATATGAGAGGATTGGACAAGCAAATAAAATAAAATGGCAAATTTTACAAGAAACTTTATAGCAGGCAGGATGAACAAGGTCGTTGACCAACGACTTCTTCCTGAGGGGGAGTATGTAGATGCTATGAATATTAGAATGGGTTCTACTGAGAACTCAGAGATGGGAGTAATTGAAAATACAAAAGGTAATTTGCCTTTGACTTCATTGTCATATATTGATGGCACCCCTCTTAGTGCAGCAGCAAGATGTATAGGAGCATTACAAGATAGTGCAACTGAAACTATATTTTGGCTTGTTCACGACCCTGATTTTTCTGAAGGGGCTACCGGCAAACTTGATTTGATTGTTTCTTTTAATGTTTCCTCAAGTATATTGACGTATCATATTGTATCCATTGATGATGGAGGTGGTGTGAATACTACATTGAATTTTAATCCGAACTACTTAGTTACGGGTATTGATATATTAAACGACTTATTCTTTTTTACTGACGATTACAATGCTCCAAGATGTATGAACATCAAAAGGAACTATCCTAATCCAATTGGTAATATAGACCAAGTTAGTGCAGAGTCATTACTTGTTATTAAAAAGCCACCGGTAGAATCACCTGCGGTACAGCCAATTGTAACCAATGGTCAAGAGAACTATTTAAACACAAGGTTTATTTGCTTTGCTTATAGGTACAGATACATTGATGGAGAGTATAGTGCTACTTCTCAGTGGTCTCAACCTGCATTTGTTCCAAATCCATTTAGCTTCAGTATTGAAAGTTTCTTGAATGAAGGGATGACAAACTTTTGTAACTCAGCAATTGTCACTTATAACTCAGGAAGTTCTCTTGTAATCGGTATAGATTTACTATTTAAGAGAGCAGATGGCAATGTAATTAAGGTTATTGAGAAACTTGACAAGACTAATTTAGGTCTTGCAAACAATACAGAATACCAATATACGTTTACTAATAGCAAGATATTTACCATTTTATCTGAGGCTGAACTATTGAGATTGTACGATAACGTACCTCGTTTTGCCAAGGCTCAGACTATTATGGGTAATAGATTGATGTATGGTAACTATGTTGAAGGATATGACTTAGTAGACCAATATGGGTCCCCTGTTAAATTTGAGTACACTACCAACTTGGTATCTACTCCTATTGGGAATACAAATATTGACGATGGTCTTCAATCGGGAAACTACTCAATAAATGGCAGTGTAAATATTGCAAACGCTACAGTTACATTTGATTTAGCAGGACAGAACTTAGTGTCAGGCTCTGCAATCAACTTAGAGATTACAATATCACATTCTCAATTTACCGGTCAGACCCCATTCCCTACTGAAGAAACAGATAATGTTAGATTAAATTTTGCGTTCTTTTTGGCAACGAGTTATACATCCGTGTATCAGTTGGCAACAAGCGTAGAGTTTCAAAACGCAGTAGGTACTGCTGCAAATATTCAGACAGTGGCAAATGCTTGTAATGGAACAACCTTTACAGATGCATTTAACTGTGCGATACCAAATAACTTGGATGCATTTATTAAAAATGGTAGTGGTATTAGTGCAGTTGGACAGCCTGTTGGTATTGTAACAAGCCCGGGAAGTACTGTAATTGGACTTCAGTTTCCTGCAATGAGATATGTGAATAGCTTAAGTACTCCAACGCAAACGTTCTATGAGTATTATGCAGTATCATTTGCAGAGGCTACATTCCAAGAAATTGCAAACCCACAAAGTTTGCATAGCAATAGAGATTATGAGATTGGTATTGTTTATATGGATGACTTTAATAGAGCATCAACTGCACTTGTAAGTCCTAATAATACAGAACATATCCCTTGTGGACTTTCTGCTTTTAAAAATTCTATTCAGGTTGTAATACCGCCTACACAGCTACCTCCATCTTGGGCAACAAGATATAAGTTTGTCATTAAGCCTGACGAAGAAAACTACGAAACAATTTATGTTAGCATTTTCTTCCAAGACCCAATAACAAATAATGCATATTTCTTGCTTGAAGGTGAGAACGCACGTAAGGTAGAAGTAGGAGATAGACTTATTGTTAAAGCCGATTCAAGTGGTGCTACAAGTTCTTGCGTTTATGCAACGATACTTGAGAAAGCATCTCAGGCATCGGGTTTCTTGGAAATACCAAGTGCATTAGACCCAACAGTTATGATACCAATTCCTGCGGGTGTATATGCTAAGATTAATCCAAACAGTTTTAATATTGTTCAGGATGAGTTAGCCATTATTGCTCCGGGCAAGATAACTGAAACTTCACCAAGAGGAGGAACTTACCCTATTCTTTACTACCCAATGAATAGATACGATACAGCTACATCAGCTTGGGTTGACTATGATGTTCCTGCAGGTAGCCGTATTGTTATGACAATTAAACAATCAAGAGGTGGTGTTGGTAACTCTTGTGAGGAAAGAAGAAACACGTTAGAGAAAACATTTATTTCTTCTAATGCATATGATAATATGTATGATTGGTGGGTAGGAGATGATATTGAACAATTTTTAAACGAGGGAACAAGATATGCGGGTGCAGGTCAATGTATTCCTGATAATGAGTTTATTCCGGGAATCACTAACACGGCAGGAGATATACTAACTGATTTATGTATTAACTATTATAAGTTTTATAGAAACACATCAACCAATCAATTACAATTGATGGTTACAGGCACATTGCCTTGTACGGGCGTAGGTTATCCTAATTCTCGTGCTTCAAATGTTGAGGTTAACATAACAGTATTCCGTTCAGATAAGACAATTATATTTGAGACTTTGCCATCAGACTCTTTGCCTGATGTGTTTTTTGAAAATGAAATGTCTTTTGCTATTTCAAATGGCAATCATATGGGGAATATCCAAGACCAAGATTTTGCATTAGGTATTCCGGCTGTAGTAGATACAAAGTTCTTTAACTGTTTTGCGTTTGGTAACGGAGCAGAGAGTTATAAAATAAGAGATTCAATTGTAGGAAACTCGTTCAACTTTGGGAACAGAGTAACGAGCGTGTCTGCTCAAGACTATAAGGCTGCAGATAGATTTGCTGACATCACATACAGTGGTGTTTATAGTGCTGAGTCAAATGTAAATAAGCTAAATGAGTTTAACTTAGGTCTCCTTAACTATAAAGTTTGTGAGCCTTCATTCGGAGGTATTTACTTAATGGATGGAAGACAGACAGACATTCTTGTTCTTCAAGAAGACAAGATTTCATATGTATTGGCTGACAAGAATCTTATTTCTGACTCTACGGGAGGAGGCGTTGTCGCATCTGTACCTCAAGTGTTAGGCACTCAGATTGCTCGTAGCGAAAAATATGGCATTAGCTTTAATCCTGAAAGTTATGTTCAATGGGGTTATGATAGATATTTTACTGACGTAAAGCGTGGAGCAGTTATTCAATTAAGAGGAGACTCTTATGCTCAAGACCAATTAAAAGTTATCTCTGAGATGAATATGAGAACTTGGTTTAGAGATGAGTTTAATGCTTCATTTAATACGCAGAAACTTGGAGGTTTTGACCCTTATATGAATGAATACGTTCTTTCAAGTAATGCGTTAGAGTTGCCTTATAATCCTGAGTGTATAGAGTGTGGTATATCTCAAACATTTACATTAACTACATTGGCAGAAGAAACCAAGACTACAGAGTATTGTGTTGACTTAGGTCCTTCTGTTGGTCTTGCTGATGTGGTTTACACAGTTGTATCAATAAGCGAAGGTGGTTCATTTGAGATTGTGGTTGAGTATGATGGCACAACTGATACCACAGGATTTGTAACTGAAAGCGGAGTAATTAC
>Ga0255104_1000420_pt1 | contig 12284 bp, 8 predicted proteins | sample Law_Cont_RepC_0h_FD_188446 | JGI IMG/M metagenome (GOLD analysis project Ga0255104, IMG submission 188446) | Freshwater microbial communities from St. Lawrence River, New York, United States - Law_Cont_RepC_0h | ecosystem: Environmental > Aquatic > Freshwater > River | place: USA: New York... | reverse complement strand
GCCAAAGCACTGCGCGAAATCCATTTTTGCCCACATCGGACATGCGGGAAATGAACATAGCGTACGCCTCCCCCTTCGACTCCCAGCTCCCATCCGGCAAACGCCGCACCCTACTTTCGATCGTCGGTGGGTTCGGAAATGTACTCCCGTCAGGCAGCCACTCACGCACACTGCTTGCCCCAATCCCACACGCAATAAAGCCAATTGGCACACCAAAACGAGCGACAAGCGCATCCCCAAGCGGCGGCATAAAGCTACCCATATCGCCGCTGGCACCCGGCTGCGGGTCGTTTGCCAGCTGCCACTTTGAGCCATCAAATGTGACAACTTTCCCAGATTGCACGCGCTGGCGCTCCTCGCCATGGTTTGCCGAATTGCTCTGCCCAGCCACGACAAACACATCCCCAACCCCTACATGCGCAACACTCGCAGCTGCCACTACACCCTGTGGCCCAACAAAGCGAACATCCAACGCATACCAACCGCCTGCCTGAAGCTCAAGCTGCGCGGTAAATGTCGCATTCCCCCAGCGGACAGGGGTACGCTTCCAATCACCGCCATCCCGACGGACCTCCAATGTGTGCTTCTCCTCAAGGAGAGCCGCTGTGATCGCCCCGGAAATGGTGACAGTTCCCTTGCCACGCTGATTGCGCTGGACAACCTGATAATCCAATGGCGTCGCGATTTTGAGCTCTGTCTGTGGATAAAGTTTGAGTGCCGCTTTACGTGCCATATCGATTTCCTGTTGCGTCAATGCATTTCCCGGACGACCACCACCCATGAGAGAATCCGGTTGTCTGACGGCCCGGTCTGGATGCTGCAGCGACAAGAGGTGACCGAGCTCGTGCGCCAGCGTTCGACTAAAGGAGCCTTGGACAAATGCACCATCTTCAATGACTTTGCACCGAATAGGAGCCCTTCGGCCCTGGCTAGGCTTGTCGGTCCACTGTCCAACAAAGGCGACCTGACGCTTTGGAATCGCAAGTCCCTGAAGCGTCGAACCAATAAATGGCAGCACACAGACATGAATGGACTTCACTTTGTCATCGGTGCTTGGGACGATAGACAACAAGTTACGCACGAGCTCGGGGTTAGAACCGCCATCCTCGCCGCGTGCAGCACCTTCCAGATACCGTGCAACACCCTCGCTCTTGCTGGTAGCGGTTTTTGCCACATCGACCGTGTTGAGGTTCCACACGATGCCCGCTGGTTTCCAAATGCGGTTCACTTCTGGAAGAACGACATCGCGTATTTCACGTTCCGTCAGCCACGGGGTAAGCCGCTCACCAGATTTGGTGATGTTCAGATCATTGACAAAGTGAATGCTCACCGGGATGTTGATTACGTTTGTTTGCATGCAGGGCTCTCTGTCCTAATGGAAAATGTCCAGCTCATAAATCGACCAGTGATAGAGGTTGCTTGAACCCGTCTGCGTGACTCGTACAAAGCGGGCTCGCTGCGGCGCAAACGTGATTCGTGTGATCCCCGGCGCTCCCTTGCCGCTCGCGATTGGCTCACTCCACGCGTTGCCATCGGCTGAAACCCTGACTTCATACCCCACCGGCGAATCCCACTGCGCCCAGGTGTTGTCGATGCGGATGCCCGAGAATCGCTCGGTTTTCCCCATATCCACCTGAAACCACTGCCCGGGATACTGCTTGCTGGTCATGTCACGCCAGCCTGTCCACGCATCGGCATCGATGGCATTCGCTGCCGGCACCGCAATCGGGATCTTGTCACCGCTGAACAGAAAACTGCTATCCGGCACGGATGCGCTGGCTTTCCACCCATGCTTGTCAATGTCCTTATCCCGCGGCGCAGGTGCGGGGATGGGCTTTTCCCGAACCAACGGCAGCCGTCCAGAACCCGTCACTTGCCACGACCCAGCAGCGAGGGCTACCTGGATATAGCCATTTGCATCGGTCACCTTGAATGTAGCCCGTGGGGTGCTTCCAGACTTTGCAGACCAAACCACATTCCGCCCAACACGGACATCGTCGAGCTGCGTGAATGCGTTCCGTGGAATACCGACTGTGGCGCTGCTGCCAGCCGGGATGACGACACTGAGCGTATAGCGTGACCTGGTTTTCTTGATGGCCACATGGATATTCCCGATGATCGTTGGGACGGTCACTTTAAGGTCATTCAGGAAGGCATCCTTTGGCATCACCTCAAACTGCGTCCAGCCTGGCTGCGTTGGCCGCACGCCGCAAATCGTTTCCGACAGGATAATCGCCGGTGGATTCCAGCCGTGATTCAGCGAGGATGCATCATCAAAGGCATCGATATTGCTCGCCCACCAGCGATCATAATGCTCCCAAAGCGTTGTAAAGCTGCAGGGAATCATCGTGCGGTAACGCGTCGCCATCCGGAGCAGAGCATCCCGCTCACGCCCCATTTTGCACATCGCTTCAAAGACCCAGCGGTCAAAAAAGCAGCTTGAAAATGTCTGCTTCAAAAGCACATTGGTAAATATCGCATCCCACTTGTCATCGGATGCCAGCCCGCAGTTCACCGCCATCGCGTTCGCACGGTCATCCGGGATTTTGACTTGCGCCGACTGATACGCATTGCCCTTCCAATATTTGACATCAAAGGTTGCCTTTATTGCGGCGCGCTTGGCATCAATCTGGGGGATATCGGCATCGTGGCCTGTGAGCGCTGCAATCTTCCGCAGTGTCGCAAGGCAGTCGTAGTAGAAGCATGTCTCGATAACCGCGATGTCCTTGTTTTCCTTCCCCCAGTCAAACCAGGTGCGCCTTCCGAACTGGTAAGTCTCGAAGAGGAAGTTTCGTGTCGGGATGTAAATGCGGCGCATCGCATCGATGTCACCCGTGTGCATGTAGTAAAACCAAAGCCCATATTCGCCAAGGAACTCAAGGTGTTGCCCCGGATAGAACCTTGGCTCGAGCTTGCGGGTTACCAGGTCACGGGCCAGCGTATGCGCACGCGGGTCGAACACATAGAAGCACTGGTTGAGCTCTGGAGTGCCATCTCCCCAAAAGCCCACCCGCTCGCGGTCCGGGCAGTCGTAGAAGTGGTCACGCATACAAATGTAAGCCGTGCGCGCTGCCTTATTCCAAAGCGTTGTGAAGTCAGCGTCATCGCAGGAAAAGCTGCCCGCAAAGTCGCAGTCAAAGCCCGTTTCGCGGTACTGCACCGCGCGAACCGTCACACCTGCGGGAATCTGGTACGTTGCCCCTTCGCCGCTGACCCAGTTTTTTGCCTCGATGGTTTGCTTGCCTGGCCCGATTTCGATAGTCTCCGCGGGTGTGAGATACAGAACCAGAGGGTTGGTGGACTTGAGTGTCAGCTTTGTCTTTGTTGGGCTCTCCAGCATAATCCAATGCTGAAAATGGCAGTTGTAGGGAAGCTTACAGGTTAGCAGCCAAGGCTTATCCTCAGCGTGGGGCAGGGCATGGGATTTGCGGGTGTACGGCTTTAGGCCATAGTCGCGGATGTTAGCTTCATTCACAGCCGCAATTATCCCTCATCTAGCATTTGGATAGGAACTATTCGGTCATGCTTCCTGCGAATCACTCACTAAGTTAATGCCGAGCCGCGCGCCATTCTTGTTATCGAAGGTGGTGCCTTCGGCTGTCGCTGCGACATTGCCATCCGGGAACAGCTCAAGGTTTCGGTGCCCCGAGACGCTCAGCAGCAGGATGTCGCCATGGATGGTCTCGGTCCACTGAAAGGCCTGGCGGTCCCCGGCGCGTGACTTTTGGAGGCTTATTTTTGATGTATTGCCCAGTCCGGAGACGGTTACAAAGCCGCCAGTATCCACATGTTGCAGGGCGACGCGACCATTTTTCACATCGATGATTCTGAAGCGTGTGCCGTTTTCAGTGCTCGCTGGAATGCTAATCAAACGTTGCCCGGATGCGGCGAGGGTGTGCCCGGATGTCGCATTTTCGATACGCACAACCTGTCCGTATGGGATCGGAGTCATGGCTCCCCGTGGCGCTGGCTCGTGGACTGTGAAGTTGCTGAAATCCGCCCGCCCACCGGAATTTCCAAGCGTGTTGTAGGCGAAGAGCGCGTAGCGGACTCCTTGGAATGTTCGGAGCTGAAAGACCATCTGGAATGGGTTACCAAGCACCTGCCACGTCGAACCATCAAGACTCCACGACAGCGTCGCCATCTCGCTCAGGAAGTCACACTCTGCCCGCAGCTGGATGACGGGTTTCGGCAACGAGACTGATGTTTCATTGCCCGATTCCTGATGGTACATCGTAAGCTGATGCTCACTCATAGAGACGCGGCGGACACCAATCCACGCATATGGATGGTTCAGCAAACCAAGCCCTGCGACATCCCCGGGGATGAGCTTTGCGGAATCGATGGTTACGGTGACGGTGGATTTGGGTCCGATGGCGCGCTGTGTCAGGGTGTTTTTCGCATGCCAGAAGTCTGGGGATGTCTGCGGCGTTAGGCTTAGCCAGCCCCGCCGGGTCTTTAGCGACCACTTACTGTCATCTGGATGGTGGTTCCACTGCCAGACATTCGCGACCTTTGGCCCCTTGAAGGAATCGCTGCGGGTGTAGGGTGCCGTCGGCTTAGTCCGCGCGCCGGTTGTTGGTTTGACCCACGTGCGCGGAGTGCGGCCAATATTGCCGGCGAGACCGAACATCGGCCAGCCATCCTGCCACGTGATGGGGGACAGACACGTCAGGCGCCCGATGGAATTGGCATCCATCATCGAGTAGCCCCACCACTCGCCATTTTTTGTATCCACAATTCCGCCTTGGTGGATGGCGGTTGCGATGCCATCCCGGCGTGGATCCGGAGCGCTGACATCAAACTTGCCGCCTTTGTCCGAGCGGAGGCGGTAGCCTTGCGTGATTCCGAAAGCCTCACCGGTGCTGATGGAATCAATGATCTCATACGGGCCAAAGGGGGACTTTGCGCGTGCGCAGGGCATCCGGAAGCCGCCGGCGTACCACGCACTGATGATGTAGTACATCCCGTTGATCTTGAGGAAGTGCGCGCCCTCGCCCATGATGGACTCCGGACCAAACGGGGCCTGTTCAGTCCCGGGGATGATGTCATCTAGCGTTTCATTCAGCTGCGCGATGCGGATGTCGCGGTAGCCCCACGCGATATAGGTTTTGCCATCATCATCGAACAAGACAGATAAATCGTGGAAACCCCGCTTCATCGTGGTGCGTTTCCACGGGCCAGTGGCCTTGCTCGCGCTGTAAACAAGCGTCGGGAAACCCGTTACGTTAGCAAAGATATAAAAGACGCCATTGTGATGGCGGAAGCTTGGTGCCCAGATACCGCGTCCATAAATGTCTTTGCCATTATCAAGGCGGAACGCTGGCCCAAGGTCGAGACGGTCGCTTGCATACGAGAGGAGCGTCCAGTTGACAAGGTCTTTTGAATGCAAAACAGGCAAGCCGGGACTGGTGTGCATCGTTGTCCCAGTGAGGTAGTAATCGCTTCCCACGCGGATCATGTCCGGGTCTGAAAACTCATCAAAAAAGAGCGGATTACTAAAGGTGCCATTGCCGTTGTCAGCAGTCCAGGATGTTGGTGAAAGTGGTTCTGGCATTTGGCTGGATGTCCTATCGCAGGGTCGGGATGCGGGATATTAGCCTTTGATAAGGAGTGTTGCCACATTCTGGTGCTCCTATCCGGATGATGTTGACATAGGATAGTGAAAATCAACCTAATGAAGACCCACTTAGTTGACAAAAATAGAGTGTGGATATCGCAAATAATCTCTGATGTTCACTCAAAATTAATCAAATACGCACATTGTGCAAATGTTGTATTTGTTATGTATGATGCAAACATCTGACACTGAAGTCAGGTAGTGCAGTATCTGTTCCATTCACTTGAAAGGATGCAATGCTATGAAGTCAAGATCCAATGCTGGATTTACACTGATTGAGCTTTTGGTGGTTATCGCCATCATCGCAATTCTCGCCGCTATTCTCTTCCCTGTTTTCGCGCAAGCCCGTGAAAAGGCCCGTGGAGCATCTTGTCTTTCGAACATCAAGCAGCTGACCCTCGGCATGATGATGTATTCCTCGGACTACGATGAAACCTTCCCGGAATGGCGCTGGGACCAAAACTACTCCACCAACTGGGGTGACAAGGGTTGGTACAGCCCGAACAACGCAACGACCATTTGGTACTACGCGATCTACCCTTACGTCAAGAATGGCAAGGTTTACTCCTGCCCATCCGCGACGACCAAGGTTCGTTTCCGTGAAAACGGCTGGTTTGTCTTTGACAATACCGGTAGCCTTCCAGTTGGCCGAAACCGCATTCTGGACAATGAGTACCTCTCCTATGGTTCCAACGAGCCATTGACCTACTCCTTCCCAAGCATCGCTGCTATGGATAAGCCAGCTGACACCTTTATCATTGGTGACATGATCTCGGCTCTCTCAAGCTGGGACTGCTACGGTGACTGGGTAAACTGGGAAAATGCCGGGCAACCAAACGATGCCCGTCGTAACTTCCGTATCCCACGTCTTGCTTGGGCAAAGACGGATGGACGGATTCCTAACTACTACGGAAACGCTTGTTCTGGCTCCCCAGCTGGATCGGGTCAGTTCCCGAATGCATGGGATGAAAGCAGCACCATCCACACTCGTGGATCCAACGTCGGCTTTGCCGATGGCCATGCCAAGTTCAACCAAGCTGGTAACGTTCGCGCAAGCTACTACGGAGTCAAGTAGTGGTGAGTGTTGACCGCTGGACACTTGCGGTCGCGATTTTTGTTGTAGCCGGTGCCCTGTGCGCCGGCTGCAGCAAGGACGCAGAAACGACCTCGACTGGTGGCGCTAAGGGATCTGACATGCTCCCTCCTGGCGCTCAGCCAAATCAGTCCGAAATCGACCGCATCAAGGCACAGAGAATGCCTCCGGCAAACTTGGCCAACCAACGTCCTGGTGGACCTGGTGGTCAGGGAGCACCCGGTGGCGGGGCACCCTATGGCGCCCCCGGTGGAAGTACAACATACTTCAAAGGTAACTAGTCCCACCGACCACTCGGATTGAAGCTGTAAATGACAAACATGTCCAACGGCCGGGCACCCGATAAACGGGTACTCGGCCTCTTTGCTTTTGTACTCATCGCAGGTATCGCATCCATCCCCTGGCAAATGAAGCAGTGGAAGGCGACATCCGATGCCCGCCGCCAACGCCAAGCATACGAGAAACACCTCACGGCGTTGACATCCCAAAATGCCGAAGCAAAAGATATTGAGGCATCCCTCGCAGATCCCGGTGCGACCATCGAAACCCGGATGGAAGCTGCACGCTTCTTCCTCTCGCACGGCAACTCCAAGCGCGCTGCTCAGCTGCTTCAGGAACTTAGTATTTCTGCGCGCAAGGATGCAGCCCTCGGGAAAGATGAAGCCTTCCACGGAGGTATCTCATCGCTGTATGAGCGTATCGGCTGGCAGGATAAAGCCATGGACCATGCGCGGACTGCTCTGCGCATCGCTCCCGATAGTGTTTCATCCATTCTCCGCGTCGCATTCCTCGAAGCCCTGCTCGGCTGGCAAAAAGCCTGTCAGGCAAACGTAACCCTCGCCAAGAAACTTGAGCCAAACAGTGCTGAACCGTACCTTGCAAGCGCATTGGTGCATGAGCAGGTTGGCAATGTCAAAGCAGCTGAACAGGACTTGCAAAAGGCTGATAGTCTGCGCCCGAATGACTGGCGTATCCACCTCCTCCTCGGACGTAACAGAATCGCGCAGCTCCGCTACGATGATGCAATAGCAACCTTTGATAAGGCTGCGACACTCGCGCCGACGGAGAGCTCGATTACATCTGCAAAGCTTGAAGCAATCCTTCGTAAGTACACGGCCCGCTCTGATCAGCGTAAGGAACTGCTTAAGGTTGCCGAGGATGTTGCTAAGTTCTACCTTGAGCAGGCGCCTGACTCTCCCGATGCACAATATCAAATGGGGCGTATTTACCAGTTCATGGGCCGTGATGCGGATGCTGTCAGGATCTACGCGGGTGTCTACAAGAAGAGCCCGGATACGGGTCAGCTGCGCATTCAATACGCATCGTTGTTGAATCGCAGTGGCAAGCGGGCCGAGGGATCCAGAATTATGGATGAGGCAACCCGCGAGCTGGCAGTCGGCGAGGAATACATGAAGCTCGTCACCACCGCGGGCCAAGACATGCCAAATGCGGAGGCTCACAAGGCCGTCGCAAGACACTGTATGCAACACGGACGTATCCCACGCGCCATCCTCGAGTGGCAACACGTCCTAACACTACTCCCCGGCGACAAGGAAGCCACCGCTGGAATCGCTAAGGCCTACAAGGTACGTGGAGACATTCCAGTCCCTGCGGAATAAAACAAAAAACAGCCCCGCATCGCGAAACGAAACGGGGCTATCTACAAACTAAAAAGCCATTACTTCTTTGGCATCAACACTCTGTCCATGATGTGCATAATGCCATTTGTGGCCTTTTTGTCTGCCTGATAAGGCTTCGACATGTTTACGAGCAGCGCACCCTTGTTGAACACCACCAGCTCACCGCCACCAAGCGTTTTCAGCTTTCCGAGGTGAGGGAGCTTTCCAAGATCGCCCGATGTGTATTTGCCCTTGACGATGTGATTTAACAGCACGACTTTGAGCTCTTTGGGGTCGGCGACCAGCGCCGCGCTACGCTTGCGCCCAAGCATCTTAAAGGCTGCATTACTTGGTGCAAACAATGTATACGGACCTTTGCCCGCGAGCTGTTTGCGCAGCCCGGTGTCATCCAATGCCTTTTCAAGCGTCGTTAGGCCAAACGACTTGAAGCTCTCAGACAGAAGGGTCGGAGCCGGATCCGCTGCAGGTGTTTGCGCCTGAGCGTATGTGGACATCAACAATGTAGCACCGAGAACCAGGAAAGAAGCCAGTCTTCGCATAATGGGAAACCTCCTCGAAGCATTCTGCATACCGATGCAGCATCGCATCGCAGATTACATTAGTAGTTTAACCCGAACTGTTGCAAAGCGTTATTCTCTGCAACACACACCACGTGTATGCTGTGAGTAACCATCTTGGAAATCGCAAAGGTGAGGTGCATCCAGCAATGGAATCCCTACATGGCTTCGTTGGTATCGGGACATGGGAAACCACAGCCGAATTCCGCAATCTTCGCATCATCATTAACGGGAAGACGATCACGGGTGTCGTTCCTGGGAATGCCCTTGCTGATTGTCGGGTTGCCCGCGGAGACTGGGACATCGCTCCAAATCTCATCCGCCAGACCAGTACCGCGACCGACACTGCCCTGTTGTTCGGAAATCCTGAATGGCATGACTACGACTTTCATGTCGAAGCGCGTAAGATTTCAGGGAATGAAGGCTTTCTGATTTACTTTGCGACTGCCGATGTGGCATCCCCAAGCCGCTGGGTTATCGGAGGCTGGACGAACACACGCCACGCGCTACAATCTCCAGGCATCCCCGCAGACTCAAAACCCGGAAAAATTGAAACCGGCCGCTGGTATAAAATCCATGTGAGTCTTCGGGGAAACACCGTCACGGCTAGCATTGATGGCAAAGTCATCCATAAGGAAACGCGCAGACCCGCTGATACACGCTTCCCCAATGCCCTAATCCCCGACCTCTTTGCCGATCCCGCCATCACGCATTTCAATGGACGTTACTATTGCTATGGCACCACGGATGGCGCAGGTCAGGGACTTGCGACTAGCGGGACACCCGTTGTCTGGACATCGGATGACTTCCGCTCCTGGACACTTCACGGACCCATCGTAGACCCCGACTTTGATGCAAAATGGTGGGCTCCCAGCAGCGCCATTTATCGAAATGGCCGCTATTACATTTTCCCAACGCTCGACAATCGGATCACCACCCTCGTCGCCGATTCGCCGCTTGGTCCATTCCGAACACCCGATGGCCGCCGTATCACAAAGACATCCGGCTGGAAACAAATGGATATTGGCGTTGGACATCCCATCGATGCTGAGCTTTACGAACACCCGGATGGTTCCATCTGGATGGCATGGTCGCAGCGGTATATCTGCCGCCTCTCGGATGACCTTACGCAGCTAAAGGGCAAGCCTTTCGAGATTCCCACGGGGCAGAAAGGATACTCGGAAGGGCCGATTCTCTTTCAACGCAATGGGAAACTGTATTATCTCTACACCCTGGATGGCAGTGAGCGCTATCACTACGCCTACATGGTGTCGCCAAGCGGATCACCCGAGGGGCCTTGGGTGAAGCCGGCAAAGGACATCATTGCCATCACGGATGTCAAAGCAGGCATCATCGGTCCCGGACACGGCTGTGTCATCAACCACCCGGGGACCGATAAGTGGAGCTTCGTCCACCTCGAATTCGGTCGCTCAGGCACGAATCGGCAGATTGTCACGCAGGACATGACATTTGATGCGGATGGCTGGATTGTTCCTATCTGGCTCACCGGTCAGCGAAAACCGTATCCAAACCATATTGTGTACAGCGTTACGGCATCTTCGACGGCACGCCCGCTTGAAATCCCACCCGTTAACCGCCCTGAGCTACGCCGGGTCGAGGAGTTTTCGGCATCACAAATAGTCGATGGCTCCAACGGCACCCGCTGGATGGCTGCATCGTTGGATACATCCCCAAATTGAGTTCTATCGCGACGCTTGAAATCGCCTTCGTCAATCCAACCGGCGGGCATAAATTTGCTATCGATATCGCAACTACCCCTGGCAAATGGCGTCAGATTGCGGATGTGAAATCGCAGGTAATCGCATCCCCACATCTCATCCCAGTCAACACGAATGCCCGCTACATCCGCTGCCGGATTACAGCGGGTACCCCGGGAATCTGGTCATTTATCGTTGGACTTCGCTAAGCTTGTGCAAGCAAAGGAGCAAAGTGCATCGCATAGAGTTCATCTACAGACAGCTCGGATGCGTCGATGACCCATTTTGCATCGATGGCCTGACTGCTCAGACAGCGAACTTGTTGCTCGGCAAAGCCACGTCGGATGTCAACACTTACTTCCGTGTCGTGTGAATTTCCTCGTTTGGCCTGCCGGTCGAGAAGCGCCGCAACGGATGGACGTAAAACACGTACTGCAACTTGGTAGCCTGCCGCTGCAAGAATGGTCGCATAAAACTGAACCGGCTGTGGGGGATCTTCGTAGACGATGAACTCTATAGCGACTCGCTCGCCTCGTTCAAGAAGCTCGATGGCAGCATCGGCGACCATGCCTTGCACAATGGCTTTTTCAACATCTGTGCGAAATGTATGTGGCTCCCGAGGAAGGCGATTCCAAAATTCATCCTCCGATAGTGCGACCCAGCCGGGTTCATTCCCGATGCGTTTGGCAATCGTCGTCTTTCCGGCGCCTGCGGGGCCCGCAATGAGAATGACGTTTGGTGAGCTGTCAGTTTCCATCATGCAAATGTGTTTCCTCTCTGATTGACACTTGGGAAAATACAGCTAACTAGACGGAGACATTATGTTGAGGAGCTGCGCCTCTCGTCGTATTTGTCTAACGGGGTGCCGCTGGCTTAAACGCGCCCTGCAGGAACCAATAGAGATTGTTACGCCAGTGGGTTGGGTCGTGCGCGTGGCTATCGACATTCCAGTGATGCGTGATTTTCTTGTCCGCCAGATACACGTGTGTCTTACGGCTGATTCCAAAGAGCGAGTCCTTGGAGCCGCAGGAAAGGTAGATGTAGGTTTGGCGTTTGCGGGTGACATCCGGGTCAGGGATGAGCTTTACGCCATCCAAGGTGTTCGGAGCGGATGAAAATGCGCCAATCGCACCAAACTTGTCCGCATTTCCAAAGCCAAAGTTAAGCGTCTGCCCACCGCCCATCGAGAGGCCAGCTATCGCACGATTCTCGCGACCCGGGAGAATCGAATAGGTCTTCTCGATAAACGGGATGACATCTGTGAGCAGGTCCTTCTCAAAGACCGCAAAGGATGGCGCCGCCGCAAAGACATTTCCCTCAGCCTTGTCATTTTTCTGCGCGCGGCCATTTGGCATTACGATAATGACATCCCGCAGCTTTCCAGCTTGGATTAGGTTGTCGGCTAGAACATCCACGGTGGCGAAGCGCTGCCACTCTGTTTCATCCCCGCCGATTCCGTGGAGAAGGTAGAGAACGGGATACTTTTTATCCTTGGTGTAGCCCGGCGGCGTGTAGATGTTGAGCTTGCGTGTCGTCCCAACGGTGGTCGATGTGTATTCAGCCAGCGTTAGCTTACCGGCAGGTATCGCTGGGTTCCGTTTGGTGATGTCGGCTGGAGGCTCGGGGAAGACCTGAAGGTCATCCGGTGCAAGCGTA
>Ga0255104_1000406_pt1 | contig 12415 bp, 10 predicted proteins | sample Law_Cont_RepC_0h_FD_188446 | JGI IMG/M metagenome (GOLD analysis project Ga0255104, IMG submission 188446) | Freshwater microbial communities from St. Lawrence River, New York, United States - Law_Cont_RepC_0h | ecosystem: Environmental > Aquatic > Freshwater > River | place: USA: New York... | reverse complement strand
GTTCACGTATGAGCCTGAAGAGCATGGAAAATGCCGCAGTTGGTGGATCTGGTCATCATATGATTGACCAGAAGCTCTCTGTTCAGTTTGAAGACTTAGATCAACAAAACGAGTCGTACATCGTTGGAATGTGGTCGTTTCTTGTTACCGAGGTGATGTTCTTCGGTGCATTGTTCTTGGCTTACACGCTCTACAGAACGATGTACTTTAATACGTACCTGGAAGCGCACCACTTCCTTGATGTCAAGCTGGGTACGTTAAACACTTTGGTGTTGCTGTCGAGCTCACTTTCTGCGGCTCTTGCGGTGTTCTACGCACAACATGGCCAGCGAATCAAAGTTGCACTCTTACTGGCCTTCACTTGTATCTGTGCGTTTGGATTCATGGGCATCAAGTTCGTTGAGTACACGAGCAAGATTAATGAGGGTTTGCTTCCAGACCAGAACTTCAACTACGCCAAGGCGCTGACAGTGTTCCACGAGCACCACAAGCCTGCGGTTGGTGTTGAGGAGAATCCACGGGCCAACGTGGCATGGGATCAACTCGAGCTTGCACGTAAAGCAAACCAGGTTTCCTTCGTAGAGCCGATGGATAACCCTAAGACACCAGAAGTTGAAGCTGGTTTTGATAACCGTGTCACTTCGGCTTCCGATACAACTACACGTGTCGTTGTCAAGTCTGCTGCGCGTGAACGGTTTGATATTGAAGCAGGCAAGGCGAAGATCTTCTTCTCCATCTACTTCTGTATGACCGGTCTACATGGTATCCACGTCATCATTGGAATCATCTGTATGGTGACATTGATCCTGATGTATCTGACGAAGCATGAAGCGGTTGATGACTACATGCCGACGGAAATGGTCGGACTGTATTGGCACTTCGTTGACATTGTGTGGATCTTCCTGTTCCCACTGATGTATCTGATTTCTTAAGGGGTAAGACATGGCTTCTGGACATGGTCACGGTGCGGGTTTTGCACCTGAAGGCGCACCAATCGAGAGAATTACTCACCCAAAGCTGAGCCTCTACTTTGGAACGTACTTTGCACTTCTTGGCTTGTTGGTCGTGACAGTCATTCTGTACTTCATTGACCTGAGCAAGATGTGGAACTGGGTTGGTTGGAACATTGTCATCGCTCTTATCGTTGCTACGGTGAAGGCTGTGCTGGTGGTGTTGAACTTTATGAATGTAAAGGGCGGAACCAGACTCATTTGGCTTTGGGCAGCCTTAGGATTTATCTGGGTGTTCCTTATGGGAATCATCTTCCTTGACTATCAGTTCAGACCAGATTCCACTGCGTGGCAATGGCAAGGTCTGACGGACCGAAAGTAGTACTCTGCCCGTGCATCGCACGGGCTTTTCTTTTACCAGGGAAACAATATGTCAATACGCGTCACTGTTTGGAGTGAGTTTAGACACGAAAAAGAATCTGAGCTGGTTCGCTCGGTTTATCCTGATGGCATGCACACAGTCATCGCAGCGGGCATCAAAGAGCGACTTGGTAATGATTGTGTCGTGACGACAGCGACCTTGGATGAACCGGAACACGGCTTGACGGAAGCGGTCCTCGCCGACACCGATGTCCTTACTTGGTGGGGGCATATGGCGCACGGTGATGTCTCCGATGAAATTGTAGAACGCGTGTATAAGCGTGTCTTAGGTGGGATGGGCTTGATTGTCCTACACTCAGGGCACTTTGCTAAGGTGTTCAAGAAGCTGATGGGGACATCGTGTGCACTTCGCTGGCGGGATGATGATAGCGAAACTGTATGGACGGTTCGCCCTGGCCATCCGATTACACAAGATGTACCGGAGGTCTTCCAAGTTCCTCAGCAAGAAATGTATGGCGAGTTCTTTGATGTTCCTCAACCGGATGAACTCATCTTCATTTCGTCATTTGCTGGAGGAGAAGTGTTCAGGAGCGGATGTTGCTGGACGCGAGGCCAGGGACGTATCTTCTACTTCTCGCCCGGTCACGAAACGTACCCTGTTTACTATCAATCAGAAATTCGTACGGTTATTGGGAATGCGGTGCGGTGGGCTGCGCCTGTAGCAACGAATGTTTATTCGACACAGTCCTGCCCAAATTCTCCATTGGGTTGGTTCAAGTAGCTTGATTCATCGCGCAGTGTTGGTAGGGGCTGGAGGAATGGGTCGTGCTTGGGCCAAGAACATTCTTTCGACCAGTCACAGGGTAGAACTCGTTGGCTGGGTAGATGTTATCGATGGCAAAGCTCGGCAGGCGATTTCCGAGCTTGACATTGATCATGCCAACAACATCTGTGACTTTACAGCTCTTCCTGAAGCGCTCTCAGTAACGAAGCCTGACTTTGTCATAGATGTGTCCATCCCTGAGGCACATGAGGATGTCACGGTGACGGCACTCGGGTATGGCGTTGCAGTCCTCGGTGAGAAACCAATGTCGGTCTCACTTGCGAGTGCACACAGGATGCTAGCCGCTGCCGCCGATGCGCAAAAGCTTTACATGGTAAGTCAATCCCGTCGCTATGACAGTGGGTTGGTAGCGTTCAAGAATGCCATCAATAGTTTGGGTGGTGTTGGAATCCTGACAGCAGACTTTTTCATCGGAGCACACTTTGGTGGCTTTCGTGATGAGATGTCCGATGTGCTTCTGAAGGACATGGCCATTCATACCTTTGATGCAGCAAGATACCTAATCGGGGCCGAGCCGCTTACGGTGTATTGTGATTCGTTTCGAGTTCCTTGGTCTTGGTACTCAGGAGACGAGTCAGCATTAGCGACCTTCGAGTTTGAAAACGGAATCCGCTTCTCGTACCGTGGTTCATGGGCTGCGGAAGGGCATCAGACCGAATGGGAGGCCGGCTGGCGGGCAATTTGTCCTGGAGGTACGGTTACTTGGGATGGCATGGGCAATGTTATTGTCGACAAAGTGGTTGGCGTTAGTGGGTTTGTTCGAGAGACAGTAAAGTCGGCTTGGACCATAGACGAACTTCAATTAGTCGGTATCGCCGGCAGTCTGAATGACTTTCTTGATGCACTTGAACAGGGGACCGAGCCGATGGGGCTTTGTACCGACAACATCTGGTCGCTCGCGATGGTACTCTATGCGGTTGAATCATCCCGTTTGGGGCAGAAGGTTGAAATAGCGATATGAGTGCATTCCGTAATGCGATTGTGTTTGGAGCAAGCACTGGTATTGGGGCTGAGCTTGTGCGTAATCTCGCCAAGTCAGGCGTCAAAGTAGCCGCAATTGCTCGTCGTAAGACCTTGCTTGATCAGCTTGCTGCAGAGTTCCCAGATTCTGTGTTACCCGTTGTTCTGGATGTTACTGCGTCCTCTGATGCATCCCAAGTGCTGGCCGATATCTGCGAGCGATTAGGTGGCTGTGACCTTTACATCTACTGTGCGGGCATTATGCCGCGTGTAGGTAAGGATGAGTATCCGACGAGCTCAGATTTGGAATCCATCGATGTCAACTTTACATCCGCGGTCCGATGGTTGAATGCCGTTGCCCTACGATGTCAATCACTAAAGTCCGGAACGATTGTCGGAATTTCATCTGTGGCGGGTGACCGTGGACGACGTGGTGGACCGGTCTATGCTGCAACAAAAGCAGGCTTTGCGGTGTACCTAGAAGCACTGCGTAACCGTTTGGCTGTGCAGGGTGTTCGCGTTGTTACCATCAAACCTGGTCCTGTAAGTACGCCGATGACCGAGGGCTTGTCAAAGCTGCCGCTCATCATCACAGCCGACAAGGCTGCTTCGTTAATCCTTGATCATGCTCGGAAGGGAACTGCTGTTGCCTACGTACCTGGCATTTGGAAAGTCCTGATGGCCATTATTCGGTCTGTACCGCAAGCAATCTTCCAACGGTTGGATATCTAGATGGATGTTCATCGCTACGATCCATCCCGGCTAGAAACGATTGAAGCGTGGGGACGTAACAAAGCCGCTGCAGGTTATGTGTTTCGTCCATCTACCGTCGATGGTGTTCGGGAAGTCATCTCATTTGCTCAGCACAATAACTACAGAGTAGTACTCCGTGGAGCTGGCCGGTCCTACGGGGATGCGAGTTTAGGATCTGAGCAACTCATACTTGATGTGACACGTCTGAATCGGGTTCTTAACTGGAATCTTGATACAGGCGTTGTCGAATGTGAAGCTGGCGTTACGATTGAACAGCTTTGGAAATACTGTATCGGCGATGGCTGGTGGCCACCTGTGGTATCGGGGACGATGGCTCCCACGCTGGCTGGTGCCCTTGGAATGAACATCCATGGAAAGAACAATTTCAAAGTCGGAACCATCGGTGAGCATGTTACCGAGCTTGATGTCATCATTGCTGATGGCCAGTGTTTGACGTGTTCACCAACGATACAGTCCGACATTTTTCACGCTGTCATCGGTGGATTTGGTTCGCTTGGAGTTATCACGCGGGTTGTCCTTCAAATGAAACGTGTGTATTCGGGCAAACTTCTCGTTGACCCCATATACGCCAAAAACATCGACCATATGTTCACGATCTTTGAGCAACGCATCCCGGATGCCGATTATCTTGTCGGCTGGATTGATGCTTTTGCATCGGGAGATAATCTCGGCCGCGGGCAAGTGCATCAGGCCAACTATGTCACAAGCACAAACCCCACGCAGTCGCTTCGCGTTCAGGCGCAGGATCTGCCCGATAACATCTTCGGTATCATCCCGAAATCCATCCTTTGGCGCTTCATGAAACCTTTTGTCAATGACACTGGCATGAAACTCATCAACTGGGCGAAAGCGACGGCATCTAGGCTAAAGGATGGAGTTGTTCATGAGGAATCCCATGCCGGATTCGCCTTTCTCCTCGATTACGTGCCTAACTGGAAGTTGGCATATGGTGATGAAGGCCTCATTCAGTATCAAGCCTTTGTTCCTGCAGGTAGTGCCAAGCAGTGCTTTAAGACAATTCTTGAGCGCTGCCAAAATGCCGGACTTGTTCCGTATCTTGCCGTGTTCAAGCAACATCGAATGGATCCATTTCTGATGACCCATGCGGTGGATGGCTTTTCACTAGCACTCGATTTTCGGTTGACTACAGCGAATCGTAAGCGTGTTTGGGCACTTGCGGCAGAGCTGGATGCACTGCTCTTATCAAGTGGCGGCAGATTTTACTTCGCTAAAGACGCTACGCTGAGTGCAGACCGAATCAGTGATTACTTGGGTGAAGCCCGCGTCCAACAGTTCCTTGCACTCAAGCGTGCCATAGACCCTGCGGGAATCTTCCGGACGGATTTGTTTGAGCGTATCTTTGGAGATGCTTGGAGCGGATCAGGCGGGGCGTAATCCAGCATCAGTGAGTGCATCCCGACATATCTGGCGTAGGCGCGGCGTAAGTGTCGCTGGTCGCTGTCCAGGGTTTGTTTTGAGGATGATACGAAGTGCGACCCGGGTTGCATCTGCGGAATGTATTCCGTCAACCCGCGCCATTTCAGGCAGACCCGTCGTCACAGACCACTCAAGCAATGCAGGTTCAAGTGCTGAGATTGCCTGATGGATGTCGGTATCCGGTGCAACGCCTATATCAATCGTCGCCGACAGGGGACCACGTGAATGGTTACAAACCTGAATGACATCCCCGTTACTCAGTGTGTGAAGGCGCCCGTCGTCATCGCGGATACGGGTAATGCGTAAGGCGAGGTCTTCGACGGTACCCGTGACTGTGCCGACCGATACGTAGTCACCAACCGCATACTGGTCCTCGACAAGGAGGAAGAAACCTGTGATGACATCTTTGATCAGCTTCTGTGCACCGAATCCGAATGCCAGTCCGGCAACGCTCGCGGTCCCGAGAATGCCGGCAATGTTGATACCTACCAGAGAAAGCAGTGCAACCAGCGCCACGAAGAACAAGATCATGTCCGATGCACTTGCCATCGTGCCCATCAGGGTTTGGATACGTGCCTGGTTTCTTGATTCCGTGGATGTGTGGCGCGCTAGTAACGTTGAGATCGTTTTCTCTATAAGCCTTCGCAGCATGACACGAGCAGCGAAATAAATCAGCAAGACAAAAACGGCTTCAACACACCGTTCAATCACTCTGATATTCGGATGCGTTGAAAGCCCGAGAGCTACCATAAGGTCATCAACCAAGGAGTTTGTAGGCAAGGCTGCGGGTTGTTGCTTAGGAGGCATCGGCAGAATTCCTGTTGGATTCAGGTTCACCAGGGTGAGTCGTTGAAACGCGAACTCGACGTACGCGTCGCCCAGTGACTTCGATTACTGTGAACGTATACCCGCCAAAGGGAACCGTGGTTCCTGGTTTGATGGTTGCCTGCGAAGCATTGGCAAGAATCCAACCGCCAACCGTTTCGATGTCTTCATCGTTCTCGGGCATTGTGATTTCAAAGTGCCTTGTTAGCTTCACCAATGTCATTCTGGCATCTACGATTGCAGCTTGGTTGTCACGTACGAGCTCAGGGAGGTCGGTTTCAAACTCATCCTGAATGTCGCCGACAATCTCCTCAACTATGTCCTCGATGGTGACAATTCCGGCGGTTCCGCCATATTCATCTACGACGACAGACATATGCGTTCGCATTCGCTGCATTGTCCGCAAGAGGGCCTCTGTCGACTTTGTTTCAGGAACTCTAAGTACACTGCGGAGCGCTGGGGTGATGTCTTCGCCTGTCAGCTTGACAAGTTCTTTGACATGGATGATGCCAATAACTTCATCAGGATTTCCGTTTCGAATAACCGGGAAGCGTGTGTGTCCAGATGCTGAAACAAGCCTGACGATTTCCGGGAGTGGAAGGGAAGAATCGACAAAGGTTACATCAGGGCGGGGAATCATCACATCCTTGGCTTGAGAATGTGAAAAGTCAAGAACGCGGGTTGCAAGATTCCATTCAGATTCCTGAATGGTGCCGCTATTGCGGCTGGCCGTGAGCATCAGGCGAAGCTCATCGGCGGAGAGCGAGTCACCGTGGCCATGGTCATCCGATGGCTTGATGCCAAATGGCCTGAGAACCCATCCTGCGATCACATTCATCAGGAGGATGAGCGGGCGGAATATCTTTGTAAAGATGGTGAGAGGAAGGATGAGTGCGAGCGTTACCTTTTCGGCTTGCTTGATGGCGAGCGTTTTCGGCGCCATCTCGCCAATAATCACCTCGAGCATCATCACCAATGTCAACGAGACACCACTTGTGAGCGTGTGCCGGATGCTTGCGGGGACGCGGCCGAACATCGGGTGCAGGAGACTTTCTACTGCAGTCTCTCCGATGTTACCGAGGACGAGGGTACAGACTGTGATGCCGAGCTGTGTTGCCGAGAGGTAGTCATTGATGTGCGCAAGGGCTCGAACGGCACGCGCGGCATTTTGATTTCCTGCCTGAGCAAGCTCGCTAAGCCTTGTTGATCTGACCTTGACGAGGGCGAACTCGGCTGCGACAAAGAATCCCGTTAGGAGAACGAGAAGCAATGTCAACGCAAGTTCTACGAATTTGTAAGAATGTGGTTCCATAATTGCCGGTTTCATCCAGCAAAGCCATTCTATCAAAGTGAATCAGAGACGCATCTAAAGGTAGAATATTTGGAATATGCGCTCGAATATAACTGCGATTTCATTATCTTTGTTGGCAACTGCATCGGTGGCGTATGTCGCTGTGAGTGCACCACCTGTAAAGAAAATCGAAACATCCGTTTCATCGGCAACCTATAAACGTGTCAGGGTGTTTGTCGACAAATACTGCATCGGATGTCACGGAGCGAGTGGGGCTGCAGCTGGCATCGACCTTACAAAGCCGACATCCCTTGCTGCGATGCTCAATGACCGGGCAACATGGGACAAAGTTATCGGGACCATCGAGTCGCAGGCGATGCCTCCGAAGGGCGTTCCACACCCGGATATCGCATCGCGGACAGCGGTCGTTAATGCTCTTCAATCTGCGTTCTCTCAGGCTGACTGCAAGATAAATGATCCGGGCCGTGTAACCATGCGCCGTCTGAACAAAGTCGAATACAACAACACGGTTCGGGATCTTCTACGGGTGACATCCTCACCAGCGGACAAGTTCCCAAGTGATGATGTTGGTTATGGCTTTGACAATATCGGGGATGTGTTATCGATCTCGCCACTCCTCATGGAAAAGTATGTCGCAGCAGCGCGACAGCTGTCCCGCGAAGCGATTTTGGCTCCCGAGGATCGCGTAATCCCTTCTAAGCGCGTGCTGGGTAAGGACCTCAAGGCCATCGCTGGAGGTGGGATAAGTCCTTATGTTGGCGATGCTCTGATGTTTGGTACGGTAGCCGATGCGGGCGTCACTGTCGATGCTCCGGTTGCTGGTACGTATACGCTGAAAATCGAAGCAAGTGGACAGCAGCTGGGTGCCGAAGCCTGTCAGATGCGTATCCTTGTTAATGGCAAGGTGGTTGGTCAGGTTGAAGTCGCGAATCGTCCCAATCGGCCAAAGGTTTACACGCAGACCATTCAGATTGATGCACCAGGCAAGGTTACAGTTGGTGTTGGCTTCATGAACGATGCCTTTGAAGGACCTGGTAAGGACCGAAATCTTATCGTTCATGCGGTTGAGCTTGAGTTCCCTGAAAATGCTGCAGCGGCCATCCCGCTGCCGGTAAGTCATCGCTTTCTTTTACGGAAGCAGCCGGACAGTGCAACGGATGCTGCTTGGGACGCAGCGATGGCGTACAACGTCCGTGTTCTGATGCGCCGTGCTTATCGACGTCCGGTTACGGCAGCCGAAGTCGCCCGGGTCGTAACGTTGTCAAAAACCGTCCGCTCTCGCAAGCTTTCGTTTGAACGTGGACTACAGCTTGCACTTCAGGCGGTTCTTGTTTCTCCAAATTTTTTGTACAAGGTTGAAGTTGACCCCGATCCTAACAACCCAAAAGCAACGAGGACATTAAGCCCTTACGAGCTTGCTACACGATTGTCGTTCTTTATCTGGTCATCAATGCCCGATGATACGCTTTTGGCTGCCGCTGAGAGCGGCAATCTGGCAACGGATGCGCAGATCAATGCGCAAGTAACCCGTATGGTCAAAGACGCCAAGTCGTTGTCACTTGCGCAGAACTTTGCAGGACAGTGGCTGAATCTCCGTAAAGCTGCGGTTGTGCAACCCGATGTTGCCCGTTTCCCAAACTTTAATGAGGGTCTGCGTAAGGCGATGCAACAGGAGACAGAGCTCTATTTCGACCGTATCGTACGGGATGACCGTCCCGTGATGGAACTGGTCAAATCTGATTACACATTTCTGAATGAGCCTTTGGCCAAGCATTATGGAATCCCTGATGTAACAGGGGATGCGATGCGTATGGTCAAGCTTTCTGCCGGACCGCGTGGTGGTGTGTTGGGACACGCGAGTGTGCTGATGCTGACATCCAACCCAGGGCGCACAAGCCCGGTCAAGCGTGGCAAGTGGGTTCTTGAGAACATACTCGGAACACCGCCACCGCTTCCTCCACCAAATGTTCCACCGCTTCCCGAAGAACAAGCCGGCGGCGTTGCTCGTCCAACGAGTGTACGCGCGCGCCTCGAAGAACATCGTAAGAATCCAGCTTGTGCAAACTGCCATGAGCGTCTGGATGGTATGGGATTTGCGCTGGAGAACTTCGATGCGATTGGTGGGTGGCGGGATTCTGATGGAGGGGTTGCACTCGATGTAACCGGCGAGCTTCCAGATGGTTCGAAGTTCAAAGGTGTGAGCGGACTACAGTCCCTTTTGATCTCCCGTAAGCAAGCGGTGGTTCGGGGGATGATTGAGCGTTTGTTGACCTATGGTATTGGACGTGGCATTGAACGCTACGACCAATGCGATATGGACAAAATGACTGCCAGGGCACTTGGCAAAGGTGGGCGCTTCAGCCATCTCGTAAATGAGGTGATTCGAAGCAAAGCGTTTAGGACAAGGCGTGGAGATGCATCCGCTGGTGTTGCATCCATTGCACCCGGTATGATGCCAAATGAGAGGGATTATCATGTCACAGTCGATTAATCGCCGGATGGTTTTGCGCGGGTTTGGGACAGCGCTGTCGCTTCCGTTGCTCGAGGCGATGATTCCGTTAACGGCATTGGCGCAGAGTGGTAACAAAACTAAGCATCCGGTTCGAATGGCTTTCGTCTTCGTCCCGAATGGTATCAATATGGACCACTGGACCCCGAAGTCTGAGGGGATTCTTTCTGATGCACTCCCATCTGTCCTCTCGCCTCTTGCTGATTTACGTGCAAATGTGAATCTCTTGACCGGGCTTACCCAGCGAAATGCGTTTCCTCTCGGCGATGGCGCTGGTGATCACGCGCGTTCGGCTGCGGCATGGTTGACAGGTTGCCATCCGCGGAAGACAAGCGGTGCCAACATTCAGGTCGGTATTTCGTTCGACCAAATAATGGCGAATCGCGTTGGAGATAAAACACGTTTCGCGAGTATTGAGATTGGGTGTGAGCGAGGTGGGCTCGCTGGCGACTGCGACTCCGGTTACAGCTGTGCCTACTCAAACTCGATTTCATGGCGGTCACCAAACACGCCTGTTGCCAAGGAAGTTGATCCTCGACTGGTTTTCGAGCGCCTCTTCCAAAATGGTGATCCGAATGAGACCCCGGTGGCACGTGAAGCACGCATCGCCGAAAATAAGTCGATCCTCGACTTTGTCCTTGCAGATGCTAAGTCACTGCACAACAAACTCGGCGTAACAGACCGAATGAAGCTTGATGAATACATGACCGGTGTCCGTGAGATTGAGCGGCGCTTGACAGTGGCAGAACAAAATAGCCAGCAGGCAGGTCTCGTCAACAAAATCTCTGGAATGCCAAGTGGTATTCCAAGCGACTATGCGGAACACGTTCGCCTCCTCGGGGACATGATGGTTCTGGCGTTCCAGACTGATATCACCCGTGTCGGCACGTTTATGTTCGCCAACGAGGGCAGTAACCGGTCATACAAGATGATTGGTGTCAACGATGGCCACCATGAGCTCTCACACCATCAGCGGAATGCGGATAAGCTCGAGGGCATTCGCAAGATTAATCAGTTCCATGTGGATAATCTTGCTTACATGTTGCGTAAGATGCGGGATGTTCGTGAAGGTGATCGGACATTGTTGGATAACACGATGGTTGTGTACGGCGGTGGAATCGGCGATGGCGATCGCCATAATCATGATGACCTGCCTATTCTGGTTGCTGGTGGTGCCGCAACTGGTATCAAGTCCGGTCGGCATATTCGCTACAAGAACAACACTCCGATGACGAATCTCTTCATGACGATGGCTGATAAGGCTGGCGTGCCAGTTGAGAGCATTGGTGACAGCTCCGGGCGACTAGAACAGCTGTTCTAACCTTGATTTGTTAGTCTGGTGATGTCTTGAAACCGTAGGGTGGAAATGCTACGGTTTTTCTCTTTGCTGATGTTGGAGTACGACCAACTTTTTTGCTCTGCGACTGGAGATTATCGCTCTCTTGTTATGCTCACTGATAAGGCCGGCGTACAAATAGAGAGCATTGGTAACAGCTCTGGGCGCTTGGAACAGCTGTTCTAAACTCGCTGAGGGACTTAGTAAATTTGGTTTCAGAACGCAGTGGATGTTCAGCCGCGGTCCTTTCATTGCATCCAATGCGTGTTGTCAATAAGTGCCATACCTGAAATCATAGCAACCTTAAAATGAAACAAACCGCAGCGCTTTTGGCACTGCGGTCGTTGTTTTGTAAGCTTCCTGACCAGTGACTAGCTGGTGGTTGCTGTAAGCAGTCCACGGCGGGTTGCTTCACGGAATGCCTGTAACCGATTAGTTACGGACAGCTTTGTGTAGATGTTAGCGAGGTGGAAATCCACCGTGCGCTTGCTGACAAACAGCTCATCTGCAACTTCCTTGCTTGACTTGCCTTCGATAACCCTCTGTAAGACCTCAACCTCGCGCTTGGTCAACTTGACCTGCTGACAATCGGCGTGCTCCAGATGATCCATATAAATCGTACTCATGTGCTTCGAACCTCCCGGATACTGACATTGCAAAGTCAATGCCAAACCCATTCCCGCTAATAAATAATCTATTGGGAGCCTCGTTGCTCCACGAGGCACACATGTATCTTCGTACAATTACCGGGAAGACTTTACCCCTCATTTTTACTAGGTTTACTAGAGCATCCATTGGGGCACAAAACATAGAGTTTCGACATGCGGGTTATACTGAAACCCGTGACAACTCAGGCTTACGAGTGAGCCTCTGAAGTTGTTTGGCACCAACCTAAATCTTAGATTTTTGGGAGAAACGTACATGGCTGCGGGGCACGCACAGATCAAGTTCGGAACCGATGGATGGCGTGGAATCATCGCTGATGACTTCACCGTCGCTAATGTCCAGCTTGCAACGCAGGCAGTATGTAACTGGATAAAGCGAAATGGTAACGCACCGGCTGGAATGGTAATCGGCTACGATTGCC
>Ga0255104_1000399_pt1 | contig 12536 bp, 17 predicted proteins | sample Law_Cont_RepC_0h_FD_188446 | JGI IMG/M metagenome (GOLD analysis project Ga0255104, IMG submission 188446) | Freshwater microbial communities from St. Lawrence River, New York, United States - Law_Cont_RepC_0h | ecosystem: Environmental > Aquatic > Freshwater > River | place: USA: New York... | reverse complement strand
GCGGTGGAAGATGATGCCGTCGTAGTAGTGGTTCAGCGCCAAGAAGATGAAGCTGTTCACGGTGCGAGGGGCCTTGATGGCGTCGAGAGCGATGACCATGGTGCCCATCGAGGTTTCCATGGTGGCCGTATAACGCTTGGTGACGTCGATACCCATTTCGGGCTCAGAAGAGAACTTCTGGCACTTGGGGGCGGATCCGTCAAAAGGGGGGAAAGTTGTGGACATGGATTGAAACACTATCTGCCGACTACTCTGAGCCCATGTCCTCGACGGAACCCACCCACGAAGAATCGGCAACGATCGACCTAGATGCCATCGAGCGCGACCTGGCCGATGTTGAAATGGCGTTGAACCGCCTCGATGCGGGAACTTACTGGGTCGATGAAATCACGGGCCAACCACTGCCCGACGCGGTACTTGAAGCCAATCCTTTGGCTCGCCGCAACCCCGCCTGATTCGTACTGTCTTCCCTTTCAGCATCTTGCCAAAGGTCTGAATCTTTTTGGAATTTCAGGCTTGTTTTCTTTGCTACCTTTTCCATTGCGGGTACTTGCCCCTATGAGCGGAGGGAAACCAAAATGGAAAACAACGAAATCCAAGATCTCAAGAATCAGTTAGCAGCGCTACAAAATCAAATCAATCAACTTGAGGTCGCCGGCGATCCCGAACGAGCCTCACGCCGCGGAATGTTGAAGCTCGCGGCAGGTGCAGCCGTTGGCGCCGTCGCAGGTGGAATGTTGATGGGCGCGCAAACAGTCCAAGCAGGATCAGCAACTAATCCCTCGGAGTACTTCTTCTCAATGAGCCCGACGCGGGTGTACGACTCCCGTTGGACAACATCGGCATCGGGTCTGGCTTCGGCGAGTCTCGGACGTCTCGTAACGAACGAGAGTCGCGCCGTGGCCGTCACGCGGGGCCGCAGCGAGAATGGAACGGTCACTAACTCTCAGTTCCTCCCTCCCGGTGAAGGCTTCGCTGAAGGATCAAGAGTGACTGCAGTGGCTTACAACCTCACGGCCACTGGAGGGACCGGCGTGAACTACTTAGCAATTAGTTCGGGCGATATCACGTCGAGGCCAGCGACATCGGCGATCAACTTCTCGGCGAATCAGAACATCGCAAATGGCGGAATCACCCGCGTTCTTTGGGATACCACCTCTCGTTCGGGAGTCGGCGATTACGGGATCAAAGTCTGGTGTGGCGACGACGTCGGATCGGTCCATTTCATCGTCGATGTGGTGGGCTTCTGGTGGAGTAACACCGTTGGCCCATCCAGCCCGTGGTCGCGAGGAATATGACCGCTCAGCAGCGCACCATTCGCACGAACGGTGTCGATCTTGTTGTCACCGAAGCCGGCGACCCCAGTGGTCCCTGCATCATCTTGAGTCACGGTTTCCCTGAATCGGCTCATTCGTGGCGTCATCAAATCAAACCGCTCGCTGATGCTGGTTATCACGTGCTCGCCCCCGACCAACGGGGCTACGGCTTTTCGTCGCTACCAAAAAATGTCACCGACTACGGTGTGCAACATCTCACGGGTGACTTAGTCGGATTACTCGATGCCACTGGTCATGCTGATGCAACTTTTGTTGGTCACGATTGGGGCGCACTCGTTGTTTGGGAAGCCGGACGTTTACATCCCGATCGTGTGAACGCAATTTGCGCCGTCAGTGTTCCGTTCACACCGTGGCCGGCCAAGCCCACCGATCTTTTCAAGATGATGTTCACCGATCGCTTCTTCTACATGTTGTACTTCCAAGAAGTTGGTCCGGCCGAAAAAGAACTTGGTGCCGATATTCGCCACACCATGCATCAGTTCATGTGGGCAGCGTCTGGAGCGATGTACAAACCAGGACCCACCGACCCCGCTGAACTCCCTCCCATGGCAGGCACTGGTTTCTTGGATATGTTCAAAGATGTTCCGACTCATCTACCGACATGGTTGACACAAGAAGATCTTGATTACTACGTCAAGCAATTCACCAACAGTGGTTTCTTTGGCCCAGTGAGTTGGTATCGCAATCTTGATGCCAACTACGAACTACTCAAGGACATTCCGGTTGATCGTATTTCAATGCCCACATTCTTTATCGGCGGTGACAAAGATGGCGTGATTGCTTCACGCTTAGACACGCTTGATGCAGTGAACGGCATGACCCCCAATTACAAGGGCAGTGTGATTATTCCGGGCGCTGGTCACTGGACTCAGCAAGAAATGCCCGATGAATTCAATGCGGCGTTGATGGGGTTCTTGACGACCCTCTAAAGGGTTGCGCCCATACCTTGGTTGCATCAACTCCGTGAGGCGGCCAATTGTCATCACATGAATACGCATGCCATTCAAATGGATTGCGATAGTAGGCAGTTGCATCAATCTCGTCGTTCAGTTTTGTAGCGCGTCCATTTACGAGCCACTTTGCAGTAGCAACTATTGAACCAATCGCGAACCAACCCACATACGCCGCCGGATAGATCGGTCCAAACAACCTTGCTTGCCACACATGTTGATCTTCGTGATGAGTGACCAACTTACGGCGGCGATCATTAATTGTTCCGTCTTTATCGGCTGCGCCGTTGACCACATACCCAAAGGTCACAGCGAAACCTCGGCGCAAAACTAAGCCACGATCAAAGGTCATTCTGTTTTGTCGAGTAGTTAAAGACCCACTGATCTGCGCACCAGTGGCCGCATTAACTCCATTGGCAACAACTGCCGCACTCGTTGTCGCCAATGCCCAGGTGTGATCAAGCACAAAGGCGCCGACTCCACGAGTTGATTTCCAGTCGTACATTTGACGAGCCCCTGAAACCGCTCCACTCACTGCACCAATTGCTGTACCTAAGGCTGGGAAACCGACGATTCGACCAGTGATTCCGCCCAGTATTGCGCCAGCGACACCAACGGCGATTGCTTCTTGTGGCACCTTGTTCACCAGATAAAACCCTTGTGCCCTAACGATAGAAAATCCATGAGTGCCGCAACCGCGACATGCAGAGCAACACCCCACCACACACTCTTTGTGCGATATGCCAAGAACCCCATCACAATTCCGCCAACGATTGCTGCCAAAGCTTCGACGGGTGGCTTCGTGAAATGAATCATTAAATACGGAATCGTTGCAATGAGAATTGACATTTGACCAAAACGTTTTGCTAAACCTAAAACGAGAAATCCGCGAAAGAAAGTTTCGACCGCGACAAATTGCAACACATAGAAGATCCACCAGATGCGTAGGTCAGCCCAAGCGTCAGGTTGACCGCGACCAATCTCGAGCAACGGATAGCGCTCTTGAAATTCACCCGTGGTGCTCGCAATGACGACAAAAGGAATCGCGATCGCGAGAAGTGTGACGTAGTACTTCCAATGGCGTGATGTACCACGGAGCTTCCAGCCAATGTCACTCGGTTTCCAGCCAACGAGCCGAATAACAATGAGTGGCACTATTAGGTAGCTCACGATCTGGGTTCCGGACCACCAACACAATTCGGCTAAACGTGTTGACGTGTCCGGTATGTAACGAATTCCGAAACGTCCAAACCACAGACTCAGCAGAGCCGCAACAAAGATAACGATGGTGCGACGATCAAGGTCGTCGCCCAGTTTTGTGTTGGTCACCGCTCGCGAAGCTTGGAAAGCAGGCGCAAGATTTCGAGATAGAGCCACACGACTGTGACCATCACACCGAATGCTGCGTACCACTCTGTTGACTCGGGCATCCCTTGCTTTGAACCGCGTTCAATGAAGTCGAAGTCGAGGGCCAAGTTAAATGCCGCCAAGCCAGCAACTAAGAAACTAAATCCGATACCCAAGAAACTTGTTGACTGAATAAATGGAGGGGTTGCACCAAACAGGCTCATCAGCATTGAGACTCCGTAGAACAAGGCAACACCGAGGGTTGCACCAATCACAATGCGGCGGAAGCGATCGGTCACTTTGATGATACGCAAGCTGTACATCGTCAACATGACAGCGAAGACCGCAATCGTTGCGCCAGCGGCCTGCACCACAATGCCGTCGTAATAGGTTTCGTACGCTTTGCTAATCGCACCAACGAACAAGCCTTCGGCAATCGCGTACACCGGAGCCAAGAACTTGGCGAGATGTGGTTTGAATGACAGGAAAATTGCTAGAGCAAAACCAACCAGCAAGCCGCCGATGGCATATGCCGGGAACTCGTACACCTGACCGTCGGGTGCATCAACACCAAGCCAACCGACAACTGCGGCAGCGAGTAAGAGAACGAATAAAACTGCAGTTGCACTGGCAGTGCCAGCAACTGTCATTGTGCGACCAGTTGGCACCCACGGTGTCGTCGGGCCATCGTTGAGTGCGCCTTCATTTCCGCGACGAGTTGATTGATCGGGAGCGGCCCAACCTGAATCATTTGCGGCTGCTGCTTGTTCGAGTCGCTTCTCATTGAGTAACGGATTAGCCATAGCATTTCTCCTTTTTGCGTACACGATCGAAAGTACAAAAACTCACAAAATCGTTATTTCCCTAGATTACCGACAATAAATCTCGCTGTCTTGGCAACCAATATTTCCACACTTTTTTGGAATCTTTGCGCTGGTGGTTGTGTCGGGCATTGTGGTCGGTATCGTTCCCGCCACTACTGCAATTTCGGGAGAAGTGGGGTTCTTAAGTGGCCAAGGATCGCGTTGATCGTGATGAAGAAGACCTCGTACGTCTTTACTTGTCAGACATCGGGCAATACACATTGCTCACCAAAGATGACGAAGTTCGTCTTGCCAAGCAGATCGAAGCTGGTAAGGCCGCTAAGGAAGAATCTGAAGTTACTGAAGGCAAGGCACTCACGCCCGCCAAAAAGCGCGAACTGCGCAACCTCATCAAAGATGGTGAAAACGCCGAGCGTTCGTTCGTGCAGTCAAACCTTCGTTTGGTGGTCTCGATCGCCAAGAAGTACCAGGCTTCTGGTCTTCCCTTGCTCGACCTCATTCAAGAGGGCAACCTCGGTCTCATGCACGCCGTTGAAAAATTCGACTGGCGTAAAGGATTCAAATTCTCGACGTATGCAACTTGGTGGATTCGCCAGGCCATTACTCGTGGTATCGCCAACACTGGTCGCACCATTCGCCTCCCAGTCCACGCCGGAGACACGCTTGCTCGTCTCCAGAAGGCTCGCTCACGCCTGGAACTGAAGTTTGGTCGTCAGCCAACATTGCGTGAACTCGCCGCCGAAGTTGAAATGCCCGAAGACAAGGTCACCGAAGCGTTGCGTTTCGCGGCCGAACCTTTGTCGCTCAGCGAACCGCTCCGTGAAGACGGCGATGCCGAACTTGGTGACGTGGTTGAAGACCGTTCAGCTGAAAGCCCCTTTGAAGTTGCGGCCACCTCGTTGCTACCCGAAGAAATTCAGCGACTCTTGGCTCCGCTCGACGAGCGTTTTGAAGCTGCGCTTTGGTCTTGATCGGGGCGAACCTCGCACCCTTGAAGAAGTTGGCGAACACTTCAACCTCACCCGTGAGCGGATTCGTCAGATTGAAGCTCGTGCAATGAGCAAGTTGCGTCACCCGTCGAGCGACACTGGCGCTCGCGACCTTCTCGCCGTCTAAGACTTACGGCGGCGCTGTCGCTCCATCAGACTGCACCAGTCCCACTGTGCGCCACCCATTGCGGTGACTTCAGCGAGCATCTGACCAACCATTGATGTCACTGGCAACGGCACGTTCATTGACGCTGCTTCATCAAGCACGAGTCCAATGTCTTTGCGCATCAACGTGGTCGAGAATCCGTAGTTGTATTCACCGGCCAACATTTTCTCGGCACGATTGGCCATCTGCCATGACGCCGACGAACCCTGCAACATCACGTGAATTACTTTTTGCACATCAAGACCGGCAGTCTCAGCAAAGTCAAGTCCTTCAGCTAACGCTTGGCACACACCGACAACACAAATCTGATTCGTCATCTTGGTGATCTGGCCCGCACCAGACTCGCCCATCAACGTCATACGCGCGGCATAACCCGACATCACCGTTTCGGCTTTCGCAAAAGCAGCTTCATCGCCGCCAGCCATCACCGTGAGAGTTCCGTTACGCGCACCATCAACACCACCCGAAACTGGCGCATCCAAAAATGCCGATCCAACTTCGGTAACTCGTGTTGCAACAACTCGTGAACCTTCGGCAGATGTTGTTGAGTGATCAATCCACACTGTGCCTGCACCAAGTTCGACAATGATTCCGTCAGCAACTGCAAACAATTCGCGATCGGCGGGCAACGACGTGATCACATACTCGCGACCACGAACAGCATCAGCCGGGCTCGCAACTGCAGCGCCATGATTTTCGGCAACCCACTTGTCGGCCATACCTGGCACAACATCACATACTACGACATCGTGACCAGCCTTGGCTAAGTGCGCAGCCATGTGCCAACCCATGCGACCAATACCAATGAAGGCGATCGTGCTCATGCTGGTACTCCCGGCCTGCCACGGTCGGCCAACGTAAATCCACCGGCGAGGCGAGCGTGCACTCGTCCACCAACACCCATGGCCAAGATCACCACCATCTCGTCGGGCTTGGGTCCATCAGGAACGCCGACTTCGATCGCGTCGTAATGACTGCCCACGTAACTCCAATCCATATGCGTGATCGGCACATCAAGACGTGCTCCCATTCCCGCAACTTTTTTTGTTGACGGAACAATCGATGTGCCCTTACCAAGTGCAGCACGCATACCTCCGCCACCAGGAATATGCCACATCGCGCCGTGTTCAATTTCGCCAGCCGAACCAACAATGATTCCTTTGCCATAACCATCAATCTTTGAAGCATCGCCACCCAGGTGACTGATCAAAATGTTGCCGAGCCGTTCACCGAGTGCGCGCAGTTCATCAACTGCTGGGCTGAGATCGTCGACGTACTTGCCCACGTAGGGATTCGTGACAACTGCTGCCACTGCGCCTTTTATAGCGGGTACCGCAGGGAGAGGTCCGTTGACTCCAGATGAATGATCGTGAAAAATCTCTTCAACAATCGTGACGATCTTGCGCACTTTGAACAACATGTTTTCTCCCTAGAAAAAGATTGTGGCGGAGGTGGACGGGAATCGAACCCGCCGGACGAGGTTCGCTCGTCCCAACCGCTTTGAAGGCGGCGGAGCCCACCAGGTACCCGGACACCTCCACTATTGAGGGTAGTCACCTCAAACGCGGTGTGCACACCCACACTTCGCCGTCAACACATTTTCCATCAGGATTTTCAGCGAGGTTCTATGTTCACAATTCTGTCGTCGCCCAAAGGTGGTATCGGCACATCGGTCGTGGCCGCCAGTTTGGCCATTGTCAGTTCAAGTACAACCCCAACTCTGTTAGTTGATCTCGCTGGTGATCAAGCTGCCATCTTGGGACTCCCCCAACCTCCCACCGGACTCAGCGATTGGGCTAACGGCATGACGTATCGCGAATTTGATGAGATCATCAGTTTGTGCCATGACAATCTTTATCTCGCGCCAACCGGAACCTTCGATTTTGAAACTCTGAATGCCAATGCGTGGGACAAACTCTCACGAGCCCTTTCTCTCAAACATTCCGAGAGGTGCAACGTCATCGTTGATCTCGGTCGAGCAGATGTTCCATTATCTCTGCAAGAGATCGTCGACAATTGCTATTTGGTTATCCGACCTTGTTACTTGGCTCTTCGGCGCGCCGTTGATCTAGAGACAGCTTTTTCTGGTGTCATTGTTGTCAACGAACCAGATCGAGTCCTCACATCTCGAGATGTTGAGTCGGTACTGAAACTGACGTGTGTTGCCGAAATTCCGTACACCAGTGAAATCTCACGCCGTGTCGATTCTGGATTACTGAAATCACGCTTGCCAGATTCGCTACACCGCGTACTCGCGCCGCTGGTATCGCGTGAAGTAAACCCATGAGATCGCAACTCTTGCCGGCACAACTCAACGAGTACTTCAGTGACCCCACAGTCACAGACATCTTGATCAACAATGCCACCGAGGTATGGGTTGAGCGTTCGGGACAATTAGTTCGGGGCGACGATCTTCACCCTGGACAAATTGATATTGCAATTGAGCGAATCCTGACTCCGCTCGGCCGACGACTCGACCGACTCTCTCCCATTGTTGATGCCCGTCTTCCTGATGGAACCAGAGTGTGCGCCGTCATCCACCCAATCGCAGTTCACGGAACAACTGCAGCATTTCGACTATTTCGCCAACAAGCTTTCCCTCTCGTCGACTTCTGCGATGACTTTGATCGAGATTTGCTACACGAGTTATTGCGCGAACTCGCTCAATCGAACAACAACATTTTGATTACTGGCGCAACTGGATCGGGTAAGTCGTGTCTAGTTTCGTCACTCATTTCGCGCGATGACGATCACGACCCAATCAACGAACGCATTATCGTTATTGAAGACACGCATGAACTTGTGATTTCACATCCCCATGTTGTTCGCCTTGAATCTCGTGTGGCGACCGCCGAAGGTCGAGGCCAAGTTTCATTAGATGATCTTCTGCGATCGGCTCTTCGCCTTCGACCCGATCGATTGATTGTCGGAGAAGTACGCGGAGTTGAAGCACTCACCCTAGTTCAGGCCATGAACACCGGTCATTCTCGATGCCTCGCAACCCTGCACGCGAATTCGGCTGTAGATGGTTTGCACCGACTTGATCTGCTAACTATGCAAGCCGCACCAGGTTGGACTCTGCAAGATGCGCGCCACATGGTCGATTCGGCTATTGACATAGTCATTCATATGTGCCGCCGTCCGTACGGAAAGCGTTGCATCGTTCACATCGCCAAAGTTGTACCAGACAGCATTAAAGGTTCTCATCAGCCACGTATCGAATACCTGTACCGACATCATGATGCGTAAATCACGAGTTCACTACTTCATGACCCGACGCCAGACACGGCGGCGACTGATCAACAATGACATCTACGGAAACAGCAACCTCATTGATGCATTGTCGTCAATGAGTCGCAGTGTGCGATCTGGTTTATCGCTAGCTACTGCTCTCCAAATTTCCATTACTCAACATCCCTGCGACTTATTCGCTCAACTTCACAACTTGATGAGTCGGGGTATCGCGCTTAACGCCGCTTGTCACAAGATTCTTGATGTCTTGTCTGAGTCAGCCGAGAATTCTGATGTCGTGATGACGTTGCATGTCATTGCTCTTGCGAGCGAAGTCGGTGGCGACATTGCACAACAACTTGATTGTCTGATTGACACTCTTCTTGATCGCTCACAGGCCAAAGTTGAGCGACAGACACAAGCAGCAACGGCCACGGCATCAATACGTATGATCACGTGGTTGCCAGTTCTCTGTGGTGTCTGGATCTTGAGTGACAGTTCGGCAGTTCGCCATGTCTTACTGGCGACCCCGCTGGGTTGGGCATGTCTGACGATCGGAATCGGTCTTAACTTTGTCGGTCGCACTTGGACCCACAAAATGGTGCGCGCATGATCATCATTTTCGGTCTCATCGGTCTGTTCTTCTTGTGGAAGCGAGCGAAACAGCGCATCGCCTTCAAGCAAGATCGAGCAATCGTAGAAGCATTCCCCGAATGCATTGACCTTTTTATTGCGGCTCTTCGAGCGGGCTATTCACCCGCTCAAGCCATCAATTTCTTGGGTCAACATGCACCCGGTGTCCTGCGTCCACACTTCATCGCCGCAGCACGACGTATTGATGAAGGAGAACGGTTCGTTGACGCGATTCGTTTACTCCAAAGCGAAATTGGTGCTGTGAGTCAATCAATGTGTGAGGTTCTCATCTCTGGCGATCAACTCGGTATCCCTGTTGAAAATCTGCTGTTTCAACTCGGCAACGAAGTCCGGCTCAACCGACGACGACGGGCCGAAACAGAAGCACGACAGCTTCCTATTCGTCTCTCGCTTCCTCTCGTCATGTGCATTTTGCCATCGTTTGTCATTTTGATCATCGTGCCAACAATCGCTGGCACCCTGTCGCAACTCAACATCTCTGTATGAGTGCCTCGCCAACTTCACACGAAAGTTTCTTATGACTCAAATATTTCAACGTCTATATGTTTTTGTTCTAGCTCTCACAACGCCGTTCAGCGACAAACGAGATTCTGGACAAGCCACTTCCGAATACGCACTCGTCATGCTTGCAGCCGCGCTCATCGCACTCTTGGTCATTGCTTGGGCAACAGGGGGCGGTGGGGCCGGCAAGATCGGAGAACTATTTGATCGCGTGATTGACAGTGTCACTTCAAAACTTCCGTAAAGGTCGTATTCACGCTGAACGTGATCGGGGGCAGTCAACAGTCGAGTTCGTACTCGTTCTGCCCCTGGTCATGTTCGCCGTATTACTGATTGCCCAATTCTTGGTCATCGTGATGGCCCAGGTTCAGGTTGTCAACGCCACCCGAAACGCCGTTCGAGCCGCATCGGTATCGCAAAGCCCAAGTGATGCGGCGCTCGCCGCTGCTCGATTTTCTTTCGGCCCTGATATTGATGTCTACACCGAGATCAGCAAAAGATGGGTGACAGTCACGTCAACCTATGAACTTGACACCGATCTGCCAATGGTCGGACGCTTAGTCCCTGATATTCAACTGTCATCACATTTTTCGATGCTCCTTGAACCACCGATAGATTGAGGGCGTGAACCTGTCAAGCCACTCCTCACTGATTGATGATGTTTTCGTCATTGGCTTGACCGGCGAACTCGATATGTCGACACTGCCAACCTTGAGTGACCTACTCAATAAGGCAATCAATCAAAATCATGTCCATCTGGCCCTTGATCTCGACGGCATCACTGTTCTTGACGATGCTGCGCTCGGAATCTTGCTCGGGGCGGCATCTCGTATCCGCAGCAACGGTGGTCGTATGTCCGTTGTGTGCTCCAACCCAAAGATCGCTGATTATCTTCGGCGCACTCAACTAGATCTCATTATTCCGCTCGCTACTTCGGTGCACGATATTCCTCGAAATTGACATTTGAGGCACACTAGAGATGTGCCTGGTTTGAATCAAAAATCCAAGAAGACGGTTTGGGTTCTTGGCGACCAACTCAATCGAGAGTTCGCAGCAATTGCTCAAGCAACTCCATCAACGCACCGTGTATTAATAGTTGAAAGTTCGGCCAAGGTTCGCTCAAAGAAATGGCATATTCAACGCGCACACTTTGTGATCACCTCAATGCGGCGCTTCGCTCACGAACTCCGCGATGCCGGATTTGAAGTTGATTACCGCAAAGCAACCACTTTGTCTCAAGGCCTGAGAGAGCACCGAGCCGAGTTTGCTCCTTCATCAGTTTCGGTCATGGAGCCGGCGAGTCATGCGGCGCTCACAATGCTGCGACAAAACAATTGCGAAATTGTCCGCAGTGATCAGTTCTTGTGTCACTACGAAGACTTCGCAGGTTGGAAAGACCAACTCCTCGAGCGTCGTAAGACATTCAAGATGGAAGACTTCTACCGCTGGCAACGATTACGGCTCAATTACTTGATGACACCTGACGGTGAGCCAGAAACTGGAACCTGGAACTACGACTCCGAGAATCGGTTGCCACCACCCAAAGATGGCAAGAACCAATGGCCTGCTCCAGTGACAAGCGAACTAGATGACATTGACCAACAAGTCATTAACGAACTTCGTGATCATTGCGTCGGTCAATCGCCAACCGGTCTTTGGGCAACGAGTCGTCACGAAGCTCTGCAACGACTCAATCACTTCATTGAAAACGTGTTACCTAACTTTGGTCCGCACGAAGACGCCATGTTGACAAGCAGCTGGCACGTAGCGCACTCTTTACTTTCTCCGTATCTCAACATTGGTCTGTTATTGCCGGCAGAAGTGTGTGACGCAGTTCAGGACGCCTATCGCGAAGGGAAAGTCGATATTGCGTCGGCCGAGGGCTTCATTCGGCAAGTCATCGGCTGGCGCGAATATGTTTGGGGTCTCTATTGGGCATGGATGCCCGACTATGCCGAGCTCAACAAACTTGGTGCAACTCGCGATCTACCCCCGCTATTCACCGGTGATGCGCAAACAAAGATGCAGTGTGTCTCGCAAGTGATGTCCGAGATCGATTCGCACGCGTACGCGCATCACATTCAACGACTCATGATTGTCGGCAACTTGTGTCTCATTGCCGGTATTAATCCACAACAACTCACCAACTGGATGTGGGCGAATTTCGTTGATGGTGCCGAATGGGTCATGGTCCCCAATGTTGTGGGTATGTCGCAATTTGCCGATGGTGGTCAAATGGCTACCAAGCCATACGCATCCGGGGGCGCATACATCGACAAGATGAGCAACTACTGCAAAGGCTGTCACTTTGATCGCACTAAGCGCGTTGGAGACAACGCTTGCCCATTTACCACTTTGTATTGGGACTTCATGGCACGACATGAGGTCGTGTTAGGAAAGAACCCTCGAGTGGCGCAACAAGTTCGCGCAGCCTTCAAACTCAGCGACTTACCAGCAGTTCAAGAACGAGCCAAAGTTGTTTTGCAACAACTCAGTGCTGGCGAGTTATAAACTTTTGTTGCCTTTAGGGTTTGCGT
>Ga0255104_1000360_pt1 | contig 13127 bp, 13 predicted proteins | sample Law_Cont_RepC_0h_FD_188446 | JGI IMG/M metagenome (GOLD analysis project Ga0255104, IMG submission 188446) | Freshwater microbial communities from St. Lawrence River, New York, United States - Law_Cont_RepC_0h | ecosystem: Environmental > Aquatic > Freshwater > River | place: USA: New York... | reverse complement strand
GATAAATGGCATCTAGTCCTCAACCCACCCCCTTAAGGTCCCCAAGGCCAAACTTAATCCCACCGAGTGAGCTTGAGTCATTCATTAGGACTTTGGATCGTTTTTTTGAACAACTACAAACGGCCAGTCACGCTGGCGACCCCTCCTTACTAGAGCACTATTTTGCCCACTGCAATACCGATGCTATTTCTTTTGCGGATCTAGTGCGCGCCCTATGCCACACGCGTTTATGGCGAGGTTTTGAAGTGTCAGACAATCCCTACCCCAAACTCTGTCAGGATTTTGCCCAGTCGGTAGAGCATGGGAGTCAAATCATGCAGCCTGAGCCAGCCTACCACTCCCGTGCTCACTTTAAAGATGTTTGTCTTGCGCTAAGCGCGCTTGCAAGCCAAGTGAGCTTTATTGGTGCGGGGGAAGAGTTTGATCAGCAATGGCAATTGAGCTCAGAAGATTGGTGGATACTGTTGTTTTGCGCCATTGCACATGATTATGGGCATCCTGGCACCCGCAATCAAACCCCCTTTGAGTTGGAGAAGTATGCTGTGGATCTAACTCACGAATTTTTATTGCGGTCCTCGTACCCATTATTAAAAATCAAATCATTAATGGCCGATCTTGAACCTATTGTATTGGCAACTGATCCCCGTTACCTTGATACCCTGAGTCATAAATTCCTCAATCAAGATCATCCCAATAGCCGTACCGATCTGATGGAGCTCCTTTTAGTAGAAGCTGATTTATGTGCCAGCGCCTTACCAAAGCGGGGCACTTCGTTGGGTGAGCAACTTGCAAAAGAATGGGAGGCAAGTGACGCAAAAATGGCGCAAATCGTAAAAAGCGATGCCGGGCGCATACGGTTTTTGGAAGGAATTGCGTTTTATAGTCCCCATGCTAGACGACTTCACATTGAAACTATCCGCTTGAAATCGATTCAAGAACTGAAGGCTAACTGATCATGGCAACCCCGATTGATAGCATCCCCTTTTTTAGTAGCTTGCCATTACCAAGCTTGATGACCATTATGAAAGTTACCAAGACTTTAGAAATCGAGAAGGATAAAAATTTATTTAATCAAGGTGATGAAGCAGATGGACTGTATGTGTTGCTCTCGGGCAAGTTGCAGGTATACATTTTTAGTGGGCATGTTGGCGGTACCAATAAAGTACTCGCAGAGTTAGAGCCTGGTAAGTATGTTGGTGAGTTTGGCCTAATCGATGGGGATAAACGCTCTGCCTCGGTGCGCATGATTGAATCGGGAGAAGTTTTGTTTTTGCCTGCAATCGCTTTTGCGGTAGTGATGGACAATCAACCTGTCGTAGCGCAGGCCGTCTGTGATTATTTATGCGACAAAGTATCCGCATTGCCTCGGGTTTCATGGACCTCTCCAAAAGCAAAATGGATTCATGAGAAAAATGTCAAGCCCAGCTTAAGTAATATGAAAACCCTGTGCAAGATCATGCGTGAACACAATAAGCAAACTGCAGTGTTGCAAAAAGGCTAGATACGATTTTGGAACTCAACGCTGATTATGGGTTGATTCAGGATGTCCCATTTTTTAAAAATCTCAAGACCGATGATTTGTTATGCATCATGCGTTATACCTCGACGCACTCTCTGGTGTATGGCGATTATTTATTTAGTCAAGATGATCAGTCGGACGGTTTGTATGTCTTGCTATCGGGAAAGTTAAAAGTTAGCATGTTTGGCAGTCGCATCGGCGATCAGTCAATTGCCCTAGCGGAAGTATTGCCTGGACAGTATGTAGGAGAGTTTGGTGTTTTTGATGGACATCCACGCTCTGCCTCGGTGAGTGCATTGGAATTTAGTAAGGTTTTATTCTTACCAGCCAAGGCATTTGAGGTGATCTTAATTACACAGCCCTTGATTGCGCGATTCGTCATGAACAATTTGTGTGAACTGGTAGCCAAACAACCACAATTGAAGATTTCAAATGCAAAAGTTTGGGACTTGATTAAAAATAAAGATCTTGAGGCTAATCTCAAAAACATGCGTACTCTATCGGGGATTATTCGAGAAAATAATAAATCAGTCGCTCATAATCAAAGTATGGCAAAAGGTATTCGCACTCGACCGATATAGATTTAAATATTCATGAATTTATCATCATCATATTTAGATCTGCAGTGAAATGCGATCAAGCCATACAATCAACCATTTACCAATTGGTGGGTCAGCGCAATTGATGGGAACGATTTCGACGCTTCTTCAAGCAGCCCAGGCAGCCCAGGCTCAGGGTGCCTGGCAGAAGGCCAGTGATCTCTATCGTCAGGCGCATCATCAATTACCGCAGCAACCGAGCATTATTGCCAATTTAGCTCTTTGCGAACTGGCTTTGGGGCGCTATGCCAATGCAATTACTGATTGTCGTCAAGCACTTTATCTGCAACCTGATTTATGGCAAACCCAAGTCGTTTTAGCAAAGGCGCAGCAAGCGTTGGGTTTTGTTGAGCAGGCGGACGAGGTCTATTGTGACATTTTAAAAATTCATCCCAATCAATCGAGTGCACTCACTGGCCGCGCCGATTTGGCACTCAACTATTTTGGAGAACCGTGTTTTGCGGATGAACTTGTCCAGCCTTTACTCAATGATCCCAGTGAGGCGATGGATGCTAAATTAACCCAACTCATGTGCCGACTGTATGACCGCTCACCACGCCAATCGGCTAATACGCTTGCTCATCAGGCAAAGCAATTTGCTCGAGATCACCTGCAATTACCAGGACCTTTACTCACACCAAGCATGCGTCGCAAAAGAAATAAGCGACCACGCGTTGGATTACTCTCCAATCAATTTTGCGTATCACCGGTTTATTTCTTAACGCTTGCTGGCTGGCAACATGTGGCCAAGGGGTGCGATATTGTCTTGCTCAATCGGGGTCATGTGCGCGATTGGGCCAGTGCCGAACTCATACAACTCGCAAAAGAGCATATTGAGGTCCAGCACCTGTCCGCCGATCTACTTGCACAGCAGATTGCCCAAGCCGACCTTGATGTTCTCTATGATCTTGGCGGCTGGATGGATCCCATTGGCTTACAAGCGCTGTCTTTAAAGCCTGCCCGTGTGCAATATAAATGGGTCGGGGGCCAAAGTCTAACGACTGGTTTATCGTGTTTCGCCGGTTGGATTGGAGACGCATATCAATCGCCAAAAGATTTACAAACACTGTATAGCGAGCCACTCATAGAAGTTTCGCCTGCTTACGCCACCTATACGCCACCCCCTTATTTACCTAAACCACTTACCAAAAAATCAACTGTACCATGCGTGTTTAGTAATCCAGCCAAACTTTCCTTCGCTTTTTTAGAGTACCTAAAATCCATCCCTGGTAAAAAAGTGTTGATTCATAAGCAATATCGTTTTGCTCGCACGCGCACACGGATTGAGGAGGCCTTGGGCGCCAATGCCGTAGAATTTGTTTGTCCCCAATCCCATGCTGAGGCTCTCATGGCTTTAAACCAATATGCCACCATGATTGATACATTTCCCTACAGTAGCGGATTAACAGCGTATGAGGCTCAGGCCTTGGATACACAAATCGTTTGTGCGCCGCAAGCAAAACAGGGGGTATTGTTTGCCGAACGCCACACCGCACGATATTGGGCTAAGCCATGAATGTTTGTGAGATTGAGTATGTGAGTGCCCGCGCGCTCATGCAGAGAAAGCAAACTCTCCTTACGGTTAGCGGGGCGTTAATCGTCATGCCCTTTACTCAGCCAGCACAGGCACAACAAGCTCTTCAATTAATGGCACGTCGCGCTCATGCCCCCGGACTTCTTTTAGGCGTTCATGACGAAGATGGGGTCGGTTTTGTGAATCTCATCAATCAAACTTTTCGGGCAACCCATAGCGCATTCTTCGGGTATGTTGCGCAAGACGCATTTGCTGGTCGGGAATGGTTAGACTCAGCACTTATTGGCCTTGGTAAGCAGGGTGTCTTACTTGGGTTTAATGATGGTAAGTGGGCCGGCTCCCTTGCTGGTTTTGGTTTGGCTCAGCGGCACTGGGCAGAAAATAATTATCAGGGCGATTTTTTTTATCCAGAATATCAGCGGCATTTTGCGGATGCAGAATTAACTCTATTAGCAATGCAGTCAGGGCGCTACGTGTATGAACCAAATAGTCTCTTAGTTGAAATTGACTGGGAGAAAGATCGCTCCCAAGTGGATACCAAAGATCGTGCGTTATTTTTACAGCGTCAAATTTCAGGATTTGATGGCAAAGTTAGTCATCCCAGCTTGTTAAAACTATTTTCATAGACGATGAGCATCAAGCAATTTAACGGTAGCTATGTATCAAACGAGGATCGTCTACTCTTTCGCTTTAATACAAGCGATGATAGTGAGTATCGTTTTTGGTTAACCCGCCGAATTACCTTATTTTTTCTTGCAGCTACCGATCATTTGGTAGAAAAACAGCTGGAAAAATCACATACTAAGCAAACGGCAAAAGCGATTACAGAGTTTCAAAATGAGACGGCCCGAGAAAAAGTAGACTTCACCTCAGCCTACCAAGCAGTCACTAAGTTTCCGCTAGGGGCAGATCCTGTATTGTTAAGCGATGTTCGGTGTACCTTATTGACAGTTAACCAACAGGCAGTAATGTCGCTTGACCTGGTCTTGCACAGTGGAGGGCAAATAAATCTCAAATTGGTACTGCCAACTTTGCAAGCAATGCGGGTATTGCTTGAGCGCTTAGTGAAGCAAGCACATTGGGACCAAGTTTTACCAAATATAGCAAGTCCAGTGACCGGTGAAGCAGAGCCTATTTCTCCTGTTACGAAGATCAACCCTGGGCAAGTCCATTAATTTGCTTTTGATAAACCTTGTGCCAAGACTGCTAATGCATTTCTGAGACCAGCAACACCAAAACGCATCTCCACGGTAGTTTGGCCGTTAAGAGGTCTTAAAAATTCACCTTGAACTTGAATGATGGCACTATCGGGAAGTTGCTTGAGTGCCTCAAGAGCCTCTAGCGGAATAGAAAAGTTTGTTTGGTATCCACCGGTTTTTATCTGCCAAGAGGCAAGGGCTTGTAAGGGAAATATCTTTTGCTCAATCTTTAGTTGATGTGGAGTAACTTGTGCAAAGCTCTCAGCAGCATCACTTTTATAGTAAATCAAGCAAGCAATACTTTGTTTGGTTTGAAAGAAAGCAATAATGACTGGGAGATTTGTTTTGAGAGCCACTGCATTATTGAGTGCTAGTAGGCGCCCCTCGGCTGAGGTCTCCAAGCGCCACCGAGGGAGCGGAGATTGCCCTAAGTTATCAACACGGTAAAGTTTTGCTTGTGCATTACTTAATAGCGCAACTCGATCCGCCGCTGTGAGCTGGGCAATATCAAGCAGACGTCGATCGACACCCATGCTATCCATGTATTTGGCGAGAACGGCACTCAGTTTTTGAGTATCAGAAGTGCCAATTTCTTTTTCAAGACCGCGGAACTGGTGCAAACCATAACGACCATTGGGAGGAATAAAGCGACTTAAGCCACCTAAAAAAGCATAAGCGCAAGCCGATAAGCAACTGTTGGCACTGTAATCACTACTACCGATGGTCGTATTGAAACCACGCTCACGAATGACCGCACCCAATTGCATACCAGCAAGCAAATTACCTCCCGGACTAGTAAGGGCAATCCATGTTCCAGGAGGCAGCTTCAACGTGAACTCTTTAAATTGTGCAAGGGTTTCTTTATCGATAGGGCCTTCGGCTAACACCATGGTTTGGCAGGCAGGATTTAGTTCTGGGTAGCACCGTTCTTGTAAAGAAAAACTCATACTCCAAGTGGGCAGACTGGGAATGCTAAAGAGAAAAAAAACGACGAGTATGCGCACGCTTATAGCCAGTGGATTAATTATTTGAGTTTATCCTACCCTAGAAAAAAATTTTATGGACTCGATTAAATTGAATCGTATTTAGTCATTTGTTTTTTGAGTAAACACCCTTTATCAGCACCTTTATCCAAGCCAGTATAGGAGCAATTCTTTTTGCTGCTAAAGCCATTGTGGTTAATTGTTCGTATCAGTCATGTGAATTTAGTCGTACAAAATCTCAAACATCGATCCTTAGTTGACAAAACCTCTTGATAACAAAGAGAGATACTGCCGTTGTCTACTCTCATAATCCTTTGGCCTCAGGTTCAAGTCCTGGTGGGCCCACCAGAAAAAAAATCCCAGCTAGTAATTGCTGGGATCGGCTATTGGTCTGTAGGAAAAAATAGAATTAGAACTCTAAATGACCTCATCTTTTAGCCAGTACCACCGATAAAGAAATGACTGACCAAAACGACGGAATGGGGCAAAAAGTTCGGATCTAATCTTGCCAAAGATATTGGGGTACTCTAACTCAGAAGAATAGATTGGTAAGTTAAATACAGGATCATTTTGATCCTTTCCAGCGACTCGTTGGGCCAATCGTTTGCCAGCCCAGGTTGAGAAAGAAACACCATTGCCACCATATCCAACGGCATACCAAACATTCGTGTTGGGATTTGGTTTTGTAATACGGGGCATCATATCGTGGCTGACATCGACCCAACCCCACCAGGAGTAATCCACTTGAATACCGGCAAGAGGCGGGAACTTGCGGGCAATACCATCTAATAACAGTTGATAATGTTTTGGGTTACCTGCATCGCTACCATGAATAGAGCTGCGGCTACCTATTTGCAGACGATTATCTTTTAGAAGGCGATAATAAAAACGCAATTTTCGGGTATCGGTTAAAAAAACATGAGAACGAAATTGTGTAGCAGATATTTCTGCAGCAGTAAGAGGTCGAGTAACAAGGGAGTTTGAGAGTACTGGTAGGATCTTATTCTTCAGGCTCGGATTGACATTTTGTCCTGTATAGCCACCCGTGCAGAAGGCAACCCTTTTGGCTTTAACAACGCCAGTTGGAGTATATAAGTGCTCGATACCATTGATCGATTTAGATTCCAGTACTGGACTTCCTGTATATATTTTTACACCCAAGGCCTGTGCTTTTTTTAGCATGCCAAAGTTAAACTTTAGAGGATGTATGCCAATACCCTCTTCTTCAAGTAGAGCTCCATGAGCATCGCGATCATCACAATATCGCTCCTTGATTTCAGCTACCGATAATATTTGGGGTTTATACCCAAAGATGGATCGTTTGACATGTGCTTCGTTTTCTAAATAGGCTAATTTATCTGGCCGATGAGCAACATATAAATGACCCCCCGGAGTTGCCTCGCAATCAATTTCAGAGGTCAATTGAGCAAAATTATCAAATCCAGTACGGATTTCACGATCTAGTCGTTTTGCAGTATCTAGACCCCAACGCTCAATCCATTGAGAGCGACTTAATCGCCCGCTTGCATTTTGACCTTGACCGCCATTCCTACTAGAGCAACCCCAAGCGGTTTGATTGGCCTCCAGGATAACTGCTTGAATACCATACTCTTGGGCTAAGTAAAGAGCAGTTGAAATGCCGGTGGCTCCGGAACCGACAATCACTACATCGGCATCCATATCACCTGGGACGGGACCATTAGTTTGTGGTGGTGAGCCTGCGCTGGCTACCCAGTAGGTAGGAGAGTAGTCTTGATTGGTTCCTGGAATGGAATCAACCAAGGGGTCATGGAATGGGTTGTAAGCTTGCATCGTAATGATATTAAAGCATCAGGGATTGATGTCGATATTATTTCGGAAAAATGGGCTCACGGTTTTTGCGATATACATCTTTTATGCAGATCTTGCCATCTTTAAAGAAAAATAGATCAACGCCATCCATCTCAAAAAAAGCACCATCCGCTTGACGGGTCGCAATAAAAGTCCACTCTGAAAAGCCCCGTTCCCCAATAACCTCATTCTTGTTCCTGGGAACCCATTTGGCATCTGGAAACATTGCAAAGGTATTGATAAACGCTTCTTTAATTGCAGATTTACCTTTAATTGATGCACCAAATTGCTTATCACCAAGCGCAGGTCTAAATTCACAATCATCGGTAATCATCGATACAATAGCATCAGGGTCATGTCGATTAAACGCTTCACAAAAAGCATCGAGTAATTGAACTAGTTTTATAGTTTCAGTGGCATTGTTCATTTGTATTTTCCGTATAAGAAAAGAGATTCTAAATGATGTTTCAACAAATGATCCATCCTAATTGTTTTAAGTAAGTGTAGCCAAGATGCAATCTCATTTTATCGTTTCTATCGTATTTGCCAGTATCGGAGCAATTCTTTTTGCTGCTAAAGCCATTGTGGTTAAGTTTTCATATCAGTATGGCGCCACAGCCGATGTAATTCTAACTTTACGCATGGTCTTTTCATTACCCATCTTTTGGGTTGCAGTCTGGTGGAGTCAACGCCACTCCGCATTACAGCCCTTAATCCGGAACGATGTTATGAAGGTATGCGGTATTGGTTTGTTGGGATACTTCTTATCTTCCTATCTTGATTTTCTAGGACTGCAATATATCTCTGCTGGACTGGAAAGAGTGATCTTGTATCTGACCCCAGCAATTGTTTTAATTTTATCTAAATTTCTGTTGAACAAAGCCATTGATCGAAGGCAATATCTAGCCATGGTCGTCGCCTACCTTGGCATCATGTTGGTATTTATGCACGATATTCAGATTAATGAAGGTGGGGCTGTTGTCCTTGGAAGTATCTTGGTATTTTTGGCAGCGGTGGTTTATTCCTTCTATTTAATCTTTGCAGGTGAGTTGGTTGGTCGAGTAGGTAGTATTCGTTTAGTGGCTTTAGCAAGTGCCTCAGCGACAGTCGCTGCCTGCCTCCAGTCGATCCTACTAGATTTCAATCAGTTATTCATACAAAGTACGGAGGTTTACCAGCTTGCTTGGATTAACGCCCTATTTTGTACCTTTATACCAATGGTATGCATCATGATGGCGGTGCAACGCATTGGCTCAAGCATGACTGCGCAGGCCAGTACGATCGGCCCGGTTGGAACTGCTTTCTTAGGGTGGTATTTTTTAAGTGAACCCATTAGCCTCTTACAGCTAGTTGGTATTGGCGTTGTATTGCTCGGTATTGCGATATTGATATCGATTGGTAATACAAAAGAAGCCCCAGAGACTGGTAGCCCTTAGCGCTTTTTATTCATTAGTCTTGATGCTTGTCTTGAAAAGTAACAACGTGATCGGCCCCTAAGCGGATGCCAATTTTTTCGCCAATCGCATGATTGTGATGACTGGGGACAAAGGCAAATACTTCTTGTCCGGATTGAAGCTTCAGGGTGTATAAAAAATCCGCCCCTCTAAAAGCCTTACGAACTACCTCTGCTTGCATAGGGCTATCATCATCGTGTTGAATATCATCGGCCCGCAAGAGCACATCAATTTGCTTGCCAGGGGCGATATGTTCCCCATCATCGAGTTGCAATTGCCCAAGCTCAATCATTACAGCACCGTTAGCCTGAGTTTCTCCTTGAATAAATACACCCCGACCAATAAATTCAGCGACATAGCGGTTAATCGGCTTGTGGTAAAGATCGTAAGGGGTATCCCATTGCACTATTTTTCCGTTGTTCATAATGCCAATGTGATCGGCGATGGCAAAGGCCTCAAATTGATCATGCGTAACGAGAAGGGCCGTTACATTATTTGCTTTCAGAATATCGCGCATCTCGTCCGCAAGTCGCTCGCGTAAATCAATGTCAAGATTTGAGAATGGTTCATCTAGCAAAATTAGATCAGGCTCGGGTGCCATTGCTCTTGCTAAAGCTACTCGTTGCTGTTGACCCCCAGAGAGTTCGTGAGGGTAGGCCGCCGCTTTATCGTGTAAAGATACCCGCTCCAACCACCGCATTCCCCTTTGTCTTCGATCTGCGGTTGAACCTTCGCGCAAACCAAAGATAACGTTCTCAAGCACCGTTAGGTGTGGAAATAGTGCAAAGTCTTGAAAAACCATGCCAACCTTACGATCTGCTGGAGAAACTCGGATGCTTTTTGAGCTCACTGTTTTGCCATGAATTTGAATCTCACCCATCTGCAAAGGCTCAAAGCCACAAATAGCACGTAGTACGGTTGATTTTCCACACCCAGAGGGGCCTAGGAGGCATGCAATATCACCCTGGGGAAGGCTAAAACTAAGCCCATTCACAATTTCTAAGATGCCTGAGCCATCTTGCTTCGGAAACTGAATGGCAATGTTTTCAAGCGAAATTAGGATTGGATTGGAATTCATCCCTATAATTTTCTCATTGAATTGCTTAAATTCACAAATCCTGTACAAATAGCAGATAAGACCCTCATCAATCACTCTCTCATGCGCGCCGCTGCAATTCTTCTTTCTTTATTCTTATCTTTGCCGATCATTGGCTTACTTTTGCCTCTTTTTTGGGGTGGAGGGCAACCCCTATCATCCGCAGAATTAGGAGAAATAGGCGATAGCACGCTTCTTCATTTATGGAATTACGTCTTAACTGATTATGTGGTCACTACACTCTTACTGGGCCTTGGTGTTGGCATTGGTGTCTTTATTCTCGGAGTAGGTAATGCATGGTTAGTGGCAAATTATCAATTCCCAGGCAAAAAACTATTTGAGTGGGGGCTTATTTTGCCCTTAGCAGTTCCCGCCTATGTTATGGCTTATCTCTTCGTTGATTTTTTACAGTTCTCCGGTCCGTTGCAAACTATCCTGCGCGATAGTTTTGGGATCCATGCGGCTTTACCCGATCCGCGTTCCTTGGGTGGCGCTATTTGGACTTTTTCTCTTTGTTTGTATCCCTATGTGTACTTAGTCGCCCGTACTTCATTTTTAGATCGCAGCGCACATCTAATGGAGGCAGCAGAAACCTTGGGTTATAGCAGTGTTGAGGCATTTATTCGCTTAGTGTTGCCTATGACAAGACCAGCGATCTTCACGGGTATTGCTTTGGCGCTCATGGAGGTCTTAGCGGACTTTGGGGCGGTCTCTTATTTTGGTTTACAGACCTTTGCAACCGGGATCTTCAAGGCCTGGCTTTCCTTTGGGGACCGAATGGCGGCTGTGCACCTATCGCTGATGTTGTTGACCTTTGTCTTGCTGGTGTTTTACTGGGAACAGCATAACCGCTCACGTCAGCGCTACGCCCTGGTCAATACCACTTCACAGGGAGTAATTCCGAAACGCTTGCAGGGCACGCATGCACTCTATGCATCTTGCTTTTGCGGACTGACTTTATTTTTTGCATTTGTATTACCTATGCTGATATTGCTGCACTTGCTATTGAGTGAGGGCTTCACCATGGACCCTCGTTACTTTTCATGGTTAAAGAATTCCTTGGGACTCGCAGCACTCACTGCAATCGTAGCGGTTATCTGTGCTGCATTTCTTGCGTATGCTGCGCGCTTAAGTCAAAGTCAAACACTACGATCAATGAACCGCGTGCTAACGGTTGGATATGCCTTACCCGGCGCTGTTTTAGGTGTCGGCATCCTATCACTCATGGGATTATTGGATGTTGCATGGTTTATGTCAGTGAGCGTTGGTGTTTTAGTGTATGCCTATCTGATTCGTTTTTTATCGGCCGGACTTCAAAGTATCGAAACAGGATTAACCCGAATTACCCCAGCGATGGATGGTACCGCTGCATTATTGGGCGCAAAGCCATGGGAGATGATCCGTAGAATTCATCTACCTCTATTACGGCGTAGTGTGTTGACTGCTTTACTCTTTGTATTTGTTGATGTCATGAAAGAGTTACCTGCCACATTGCTACTACGACCATTTAATCTCGATACTTTGGCAGTGGCCACTTATCAACTTGCAGCAGATGAGCGACTTGCTGAACTTGCACTGCCAGCCTTAAGCATAGTCTTGGTTGGACTATTACCAGTCATTTTGTTAACAAGGGCCATCTCAAAAGGGCGCTAGAAACCCCGAAATCATCAATACTATTGATAATCATTCTCATTTGTGATAGGATACTTCCTAGTGAACTGATCAATAGGGGTTGCAGAATGGTTTCAAAATATGGTGATTGGCTAACCCGGCTAAAATTATTCTTAGTAGCTATTACTTTGCTCATAGCGAACTCGAGCAAGGGGTTCGCATCGGAACCAAACAATGAGCTTAATCTTTATTCGGCACGGCATTACCAAACCGATGAGGCTTTGTATGCCAATTTCACAAAATCCACAGGAATTAAGATCAACCGTATTGAGGCTGATGACAATGCATTATTAGAGCGCCTTAATAGTGAGGGGACAAAAAGTCCTGCCGATGTTATTTTGTTAGTAGATGCAGCGCGATTATGGCGTGCACAGGTTAATGGGATGTTTAGACCTACTCAATCAAAGCTTTTAGATCAGCGCATACCAATGAATCTGCGGGCAAAAGCAGATGCCGACGGTACGACTTGGTTTGGTTTCTCCACCCGAGCTCGTATCATTGTTTACAACAAAGCAAGCATCAATCCTCAGAATGTAAATACGTATGAAAAGCTTGCTGAGCCCGTTAATAAGGGTAAGGTTTGCACGCGTTCTGGATCGCACCCATATATGTTGTCCTTGGTGGGCGCATTGATTGAGCGAGATGGTTCAGTTGCTACAGAGCAATGGGCAAAGGGTATGGTGGCAAATATGGCTCGCTCTCCAAAAGGTGGAGATACTGATCAAATTAAAGCAGTTGCCTCTGGAGAATGTGGCGTTGCTATAACAAATTCTTACTACCTTGCGCGTCTCATGCGTTCCACTAAGCCCGAGGACATGGCGACTGTCGCTAAGGTAGGGCATATTTGGCCCAATCAAAACGCAGGTGGTGTTCATATCAATATCTCTGGGGGAGGGGTAGCAAAAAATGCACCAAATCCTAAAGCGGCTGTAAAGTTCTTGGAGTATTTAGCTAGCGACGCTGCACAGATTTATCTAGCAGATGGTAATAATGAATGGCCTGCTGTGACTTCAGTGAAGGTGGATAACTCTGCCCTAAAAGCTTTAGGACCTTATCAGGCTGAGAAGGTCTCAGTGGCCGCTATTGGACGTAATCAGATAGCAGCGCAACGAATCTTAGATAGGATTGGATTTAAATAATCAAATTGAAATAACTTAATGAGATTACGCAGATCTCTAGCCCTTAATTTTCTAGGCGTTTTCGCAATACATGGTCTGTTGATATATTCGTCGATGGATTTCA
>Ga0255104_1000357_pt1 | contig 13198 bp, 10 predicted proteins | sample Law_Cont_RepC_0h_FD_188446 | JGI IMG/M metagenome (GOLD analysis project Ga0255104, IMG submission 188446) | Freshwater microbial communities from St. Lawrence River, New York, United States - Law_Cont_RepC_0h | ecosystem: Environmental > Aquatic > Freshwater > River | place: USA: New York... | reverse complement strand
CATTGAAGTTGGCGGGATCAGCCTGATGTGCCTGATCATCTTCGCCGAGACCGGCCTGCTCGCCGGCTTCTTCCTGCCCGGAGACTCCCTGCTCGTGACGGCCGGAGTCCTCTCGATCGCCAACGGTGACCGGCCGGCCTACTTCAGCCCCTGGGAGCTGACCGCCGCGTTGACCATCGCCTCGATCGTCGGCGACCAGACCGGCTACTGGATCGGCCGGAAATACGGCAAGACCATGGAATCGAAGCCGGACACCTGGTGGTATAAGCGCCGGCATCTCGTGGCGGCCCGGGATTACTTCGCCGAGAAAGGGCCGCTCGCGATCGTGCTCGCCCGCTTCGTGCCGCTGATGCGCACCTTCGTGCCTTTCGCCGCCGGCATGGGTGAGATGGCCCCCACGCGCTTCCTACGCTGGAACATCCTCGGCGGCATCCTTTGGATTAATTCGCTCGTCTGGCTGGGCCACTGGCTCGGCGGTACGCCGCTCGCCGACCAACTGCACAAGGTGATCATCATCGTGGTCGTGGTCTCCTTCATCCCCGTCGTCTGGACGGCGGCGAAGCGCCTGCTCACTTCACCGCCGGCACCCAGAACTTGAAGGTGGTCCCGCCGGGAGCGGTCGACTCGACGACGATGTCGCCGCGATGGTCGCGCAGGATGCGCTTCACGATGGCGAGCCCGAGCCCGGTGCCGTCCTCGCGGCTGGTGAAGAAAGATTCGAAGATCTTCGGCAGGATCTTGGGCGGGATGCCCGTACCGGTGTCGGTGATGCGCACCGAGACGACGTCACCCTGCTGACCCGGCTCGACGCCCAACCGGAGAGAGAGCGTGCCGCCGCCGACCATGGCCTGCACGCCGTTCATCATCAGGTTCAGGAAGATCTGCTGGATCTGTCCGGGATTGCCTTCGACGAGCGGGAGGGCTTCCGCGCACTCGATCTCGACCTTCACGCCGAGCTGCTGGAGTTTGAGCCGGAGCAACAGGGAGGCGTTCTCGGCGGCCTGACGCAAGTCGAGGGTGCGGAAGGCGCCGGACTGGGCCTTGCTCATGCCAAGCACGCGCGAGACGACGCCTTCCATATGGGCGATCTTCTCGCGCATGACCCCGAGGTCCTCCATCTTCGGATCATCGGCGGACATCCCTTGGGCGAGCGTATCCGAAAGGAGCTTCATCACCGTGAGCGGGTTGCGGATCTCGTGCGCGACCTCGGCCGAAAGCAGACCGAGGGCGGTCAGGCGCTCGCTGCGACGCAGGCCTTCCTCGACGGTGAAGACCTTGGCGTAGAGCCGGGCGTTCTGGATCGAAGAGGCGCCGAACGAAGACAGCGCCGCGACGAGATGCTTGTCGTCGTCGGAGAAACGATACGCTCCCATCGCCACGCAGAGGAGGACGCCGAAGGTGTCGTCTTCGTAGCGCACCGGTACGGCGAGCAACGAAGACGAGGCGACCGGTTCGGAGAGTCGGGTGAAGAGGTTCTCCTCGGTCTTGCCGGCGAGGGGCACCACGACCGAGCGTCCGCGGGTGACCACCGTACCAAGGGAGGTCCGATTGAGCGCGATACTCGGGGCGAGAGCCGAGGCCCCAAGGTCGCCGTCGACGCTGCGCAGGTGCAGCACGTCATCGATGAGATTATAATAGGCGCAGGCACGGGTCCCCAGGAGGGCGCGCGTATGCCGGGCCAGGTCCAGCGAGATGCCGGGCTCGTCACGTTCCCGGGCGAGACCCTGGGCGGCGCGCACAAGCGCTTCCAACTGGGCGGCCTTGGAGCGAAGCTGCCGGAGCAACCAGATACGACCGACGGCCTTCGAGGCTTCGTTGGTCAGCAACGAGAGGAAAGCGACGTCCTGTTCGGAGAACGCGTCGAGCCGGTCGGAATCGCAGTTCACGACACCGATCACGTTCCCCATGAGTTCCATCGGGACGGCCAGTTCGGAACGGATGCCCTTCCGGATCTCGACGTAACGCGGATCCTTCGAGACGTCGGGGATCCGCTGCGGTTTGGCGTAGAGGGCCACCCAGCCGGTGATGCCCTGCCCTTGCTCGATGATCTTCCCGGTGGAATCGGCGTCGAGTCCGTTGCTGACCTCGATGCGCAGCGACCCCGTGGCGGGCTCGACGAGCGCGATGGACGCGCTGGAAGCCCCCAGGGTGCGGACGATCTCCTCCAAGATGAAGTCGAGCGCCTCCCGCGGATCTTCGGTGGCGTTGACGAACGCGCCGACGCGGTAGAGGCAGTCCAGGACGCGGGCGTCGCCGGGACGTTCCTGCGCTGGCCGGGAGTGAGGCATGGCCTAGAGCGAGTGATCCATGTCGAGCGCCGGGGCGTCGACGGTGGTCTGGCCGATCACGACGGCGGGCACGCCGGCCACGCTGGTATGGGCGGCGACGTCCTTGAGGACGACGGAGCCGGCGCCGATCTTGGCGCCTTCGCCGATGGTGATGTTGCCGAGGATCTTGGCGCCCGCGCCGACGAGCACGCCGGAGCGGATCTTCGGGTGACGGTCACCGCGGGCCTTGCCCGTGCCGCCGAGGGTGACCTCATGCAGGAAAGAGACGTTGTCGGCGACGACGCTGGTCTCGCCGGCGACGAAGCCCGTGGCGTGGTCGAGCAAGATGCCGACGCCGAAACGGGCGGCGGGATGGATGTCGACGGCCAGGTGCTCCGAGACGAGCGACTGCAGGTGCGTGGCGAGCTCCTTGCGGCCGGCCTTCCAGAGCGCGTGCGCCAGACGATGCGTCGAGATGGCGTGGAAGCCCTTATACCAAAGATACGGGATGAGCGCGTGCTCGGTCGCCGGGTCACGTTCGAGCGTGGCGCGGATATCCGCGCGCATCTGCGAAAGCACTTCGCGATCGGACGCGACAGCCTCGCCGAGGACGCGGAGGACGACGGGGAGATCCTGGCCGGTGGGTGTGATCCGTTCCGCCAAGCGCTGGATGATGCCCTCGCCGAAACCGGAACGGTCGAGGACGTAGCGATGGAGCATCGGCGCCAAGGCCGGCTCGGCCTGGGCGACGACGGACGCACGGGCCTGCAGCTCCGCCCAGAGGGAAGCTTCGTTGGCGCAGACCAAGGCGATGGAACGGGCGTCAGCCATACGCAGGATTAATTCGGGGTTTTCGGTCAATTTGGCAACCCATGAGTCAAAACCATGTAAAAACGAGAGGTTTCGACAGATTTATAGAACCTCCCGCCCGCGATGGGGTTGAAAAGTGTGAATCAACCCCTACACAACAAGACCTACCCTCCACACCATGCGTATCCTCCCCACCCTCCTCGCCTGCCTCATGGCCGTCGTCTCGTTCGCCGCTCCGGAAGTCGGCCAGCCTGCTCCTGACTTCACCGGCAAGACCCTCGACGGCAAGACCGTCAGCCTCGCCGACTTCAAGGGCAAGACCGTCGTCCTCGAATGGTACAACCCCGGCTGCCCGTTCGTGAAGAAGTTCTACGAAGGCGGCAAGATGCAGGAATTCCAGAAGGAAGTCGTCGCCTCCGGCGCCGTCTGGCTCGTCATCAACACCGGCGGCCACAAGCTCGAGTCCGCCACCTACTACCCCGGCACCGTCGTCCAGGACGCCAACCAGAGCATCGGCCGCGCGTACGACGCCAAGGTGACCCCGCACTGCTTCGTCATCGATGGCAAGGGCACCCTCGTCTACAAGGGCGCGATCGACAGCATCTCCTCCGCCAAGTCCGCTGACATCGAGAAGGCCAACAACTACGTCCTCGCCGCCGTCAAGGCCGTGAAGGAAGGCAAGGCCCCCGAAGTCACCAGCACCAAGCCCTACGGCTGCGGCGTTAAGTACAACAAGCTCTAAGCCGAAAGGCCGAGCACGACCAAGGGCGTCCGCAAGGACGCCCTTTTTGTTGGCCATGCGCCCCGCCCTCAGGCCACACCGGTCGCCTGCAGGATCTTCGCGTGCACCTGGTCGTTACGCAGATGCGGGGTGAAGAGCTGGGAGCCCGGGCCGCTGGAGCAGAACTCCACCATCTCGCCGGTGTGGTTGTTGCTGGTCCAGCCGATCGAGGTGTACTTCATGAGCGCGGCGGAGAGCGTCTTCGTCGAAACGATCTTGGCGCGGTCCTCGGCCGAGAACTTCAGGCCGGTCGCCTGCTCGGCGGCGCCGACGAAATCCTTGGCGGCCTTGCCCTTGGTCTTGGTGGCAAGCAGTTCGAGCGACGAGGTGAACGCCGTCATCCGATCGAAGGCCGGGGAGGATTCGGAGTAGGAAGGAGCCGTGGAGATGAAGTCTTCGTTACCGAGACCGTTGACGTTGAAACCGCCGGTGCCGTGGTCGGTCGTGACGATGAGCAAGGTGTCCGGGTGCGTATCGACGAAAGCGAGGACGGTGGCGATGGCCTCGTCGAAGGCGACCTGGTCGCGGATGGCGGCGGCGCCGTCGTTGCCGTGGGCGGCGTGGTCGATGCGACCGCCTTCGACCATCAGGAAGAATCCTTCCGGAGCGGAGCTCAAACGCTGCAGGGCGACCTTGGTCATCTCGGCGAGCGTGGGCGTCGAAGCCTTGAGTTCGGCCGAGTTCAGGCGGTCGATCTCGAACGGGATGTGGCTCTTGCTGAAAAGACCCAGCAATGGCGCCTGGCCGGCGTCGGCCAGGAGCTGGTCGCGGTCGAGGGCGATACCGTAGCCAGCCTTACGGTAGGCGGCCCGCAGATCATCGCTGAAATACTGCGTGCCGCCGCCGAGGACGACGTCGACGCCGCGCTCGAGATACTGGGCGGCGACAGCCTTCTGGTCGGAGCGCTTGGCCACGGTGACGGCGAAGCCGGCCGGGGTCGCGTGCGTGGCGGTGGCGGTGGTGACGAGGCCGCAGCGCTTCTTGGCGGCGTTCATCTTCTGCACGAGCGTGACGGGCTTGCGGCCGTCCTGAGTGATGTTCAGCACGCCGTTGTCGATGCGCTCACCGATGCCCCAGCAGCTGGCGGCGGCAGCGGAGTCGGTCACGATGCCGCTGGCGGAGTCGGTCTCGCAGAGCGAGCGGACGACGGGGCGTTCGGCATACATCTTCATCCAATGCGACGAACGCTTCTCCGTGCGGGTGAGGTAGGTCTGCGCCGCGGTGAGCACCGAGAAGCACATGCCGTCGGAGACCATGAAGATCACGTTCTTAGCCTGGCGCTTGGCGGAGTTAGCGGAGGCCTCGCGGCCGTCGGCACCGAGGGCGCGGGCCGAGCCGGCTCCGAAGACCAAGCTGCCGAGACCGGCGAACTTAAGGAAGTCACGACGCGAGGAGGAACGGGGCTGGCTCATGGTTTGGGTATAGGCTCAAAGGACCCCTCCGGGCAACCTCAGTTCCCCGGGGAGTCCGTGAAAACGGCGTGACGGTCAGGCCTGGGGGGCGGCCGGAGCGGCCGGGGCCGTCGGGACGTGCGCCTTGAGGCGACGTTCGGCGACTTCGGCCGACACCATGGCCACGAAATCGGCCAGGGTGCGGTTGCCTTCGAAGGACTTATCGGCGCGGGAGCGGACATTGACCACACCGGCTTCCTTTTCCTTGGCGCCTACGACGAGCATGTGCGGGACCTTGGACATCTCGGCGCGGCGGATCTTGGCGCCGAGCTTGTCGGACGAACCGTCGACGCTGCAACGGATCTTGGCGGCCTTGAGGACCTCGGCCATGGCCTCGCAATCGGCGTTGAGGTCGTCGTTGAGCGGGATGAGGCGCACCTGCTCCGGCGAGAGCCAGGTCGGGAAGTCGCCGGCGAAGTGCTCGATGAGGATGCCGACGAAACGCTCCATGGAACCGAAGGGCGCGCGATGGATCATCACCGGGCGGTGCGGCTTGTTATCGGCGCCGTTGTAGGTGAGGTCGAAACGCTCGGGCAGATTGAAGTCGACCTGCACCGTGCCGAGCTGCCATTCGCGGCCGATGACATCCTTGACGACGAAGTCGATCTTCGGTCCGTAGAACGCGGCTTCGCCGGGTTCCTCCGAGAAGGCAACCCCCAGCGTAGCGGCGGCACTACGGCAGGCGGCCTCGGCCTTGTCCCAGTTTTCGGCGGTGCCGGTATACTTGGCGGAGTCAGGATTACGGAGGCCGACGCGCACACGATAATCGTTCAGGCCGAGCGTCTTGAGGACGATCTTCACGAGCTCGAGGCAACCGAGGACTTCCGGCAGGACCTGGTCTTCGGTGCAGAAGAGGTGGGCATCGTCCTGGGTGAAGCCGCGGACGCGGGTCATGCCGCTCAGCTCACCCGACTGCTCCCAGCGGTAGACCGTGCCGAATTCGGCGAGGCGCACCGGGAGGTCGCGGTAAGAATGAGGCTGCGAAGCGTAGATGCGGATGTGGTGCGGGCAGTTCATCGGCTTCAGCAGGAAGCCCTGCACGGTGCCGTCGGCCAGGCGGTTGGTGAGTTCACCGCAACCGCAGCCTTCCTTAGCGAGCATCTCCATGGCCTCGCGTTCCACGAGGGGCGGGAACTGGGCGTCCTTGTAATACGGGAAGTGACCCGAGGTGCGGTAGAGGTCCAGATTACCGATGTGCGGCGTGAAGACCTGCTTGTAGCCGGTTTGGAAAAGGCGCTCGGAGATGAAGTTCTGGAGCTCCTGGCGAACGACCGCGCCGTTCGGCGTCCAGAGGATGAGGCCCTGGCCGACCTTCTCGTCGATGTGGAAGAGCTTCAGCTCCTTGCCCAGCTTACGATGGTCACGCTTCTTGGCTTCTTCGGCGCGGACCATGGCCTGCTCGAGTTCGTCCTTGGTCGCGTAGGCGGTACCGTAGATACGCTGGAGCTGCTTGTTCTTCTCGTCGCCACGGTGGTAGGCGCCGGCGATGTGCAGGAGTTTGAACGCCTTGACCTGAGAGGAGTAGCGGACGTGGGTGCCGGCGCAGAGGTCGACGAACTCGCCGTTCTTGTAAAAGGAGATGGTCTCGCCGGCGGGGATGTCGCCGAGGCGGCCGATCTTATAGGCGTTCTGGCCGCGCTCGCGGATGAGCTTCTCGGCTTCTTCGCGGGTGCACTCGAAGCGTTCGAACTTCTGGTTCTCCTTGGAGATGCGGCGCATCTCTTCCTCGATCTTCACCAGATCGTCGGCCGTGAAGGTGTGGTCGAGGTCGAAGTCGTAATAGAAGCCGTTGTCGGTGGGCGGTCCGATGTCCAGCTGAGCCTGGGGGAACAGGCGGAGCACGGCGGCGCCCAGCATGTGGGCGGCGGAGTGACGGATCTCCTCGAGGGGAGTCATCTGCGGGCGGGAGGACATGGCGGAAGACCCCACTCGCTAGGGCTTCCCGAGGCGGAGGGCAAGGACGGAGCAAGCCGCCCTCCCCTTCAGGCCTTCTTCAGATCGTAGCCGTCCTTACGGTCCAGCATCGTCCAACCGAGCGCGGTCAGGTCCTTGCGGAGCTGGTCGGCGGCGGCGAAATCCTTGGACTGCTTGGCGGCCCAGCGACGGGCGCCGAGTTCGGCGACCTCCGCCGGGATCGCGACCTCGGCTTTGACAGCGAAGAGCTGAAGTCCGAGGGCGAACAGGATCTTGGCGAGACCGGAGACATCCTGACGGGCCTGTTCGGCCGTCGGTTCGTCCTTCTCGGCGAGCACGGTGAAGACCTGACCGAGGCAACCCGGGATATTCAGGTCGTCCTGCAGGACTTCCCAGGCCTTGGCGAAGCGACCCCAGGAGGTCTGCACTTCCTGCTTAGCGGGCGCGACGAATTCGGCGCGGGTGAAACCGGCGGCGGCCAGGAGACGGTCGGCGCCGCGCTCGAGCTTGGCGAGAGCGGAGCGGGAATCTTCGACGCCCTTCATGGTGAAGTTGAGCGAGCTTCGGTAGTGACCGGAGATCAGCGTGTAGCGGACTTCCATCGGCGAGAAGCCTTTGGCGACCAGTTCGTCCAGAGTGTAGAGGTTGCCCTTGCTCTTGGACATCTTCTCGCCCTCGACCATCAGGTGGGCGCTATGGAACCAGTGCGCGGCGAAGCCCTTCACGCCGGTGGCGCATTCGGACTGAGCGATCTCGTTCTCGTGGTGCGGGAAGCAGAGGTCGATGCCACCGCCGTGCAGGTCGAACGTGGCGCCAAGGTGGGCAAGCGACATGGCCGAGCACTCGATATGCCAGCCCGGACGGCCTTCGCCCCAAGGAGAAGGCCAGAAGTTGGCGCCATCCTCGGGCTTACGGGACTTCCAGAGCGCGAAGTCGGAGGCCGACTCGCGTTCGTATTCGTCGGCGTCATTGGCCTCGCCGGCGGAGTTCTCCGACTGGGTCTCGAGCTTGGAGAAATCGATATGGTTCAACTTGCCGTAATCCGGGCAGGAGCAGACCTTGAAGTAAACCGAACCATCCTTGGCGACGTAGGCGTGGCCGCGGTCGACCAGGGCCTTGATCATCGCGACCTGCTGCGGGATGTGCTCGACCGCGCTCGGCTCGACATGCGGAGGCAGGAGACCGAGGGCTGTGCAGTCGGCATGGAACTTGTCGGTCCAGGTCTTCGTGAAGGCGCCGAGCGTCTGGCCGGAGGCCTGGGCGCCGCGAATGGTCTTGTCGTCGACGTCCGTGATATTACGAACGTGCTTCACCTTCAGGCCGGCCACCTCGAGGGTGCGGCGCAGGACATCCTGGACGGTGAACGTGCGGAAGTTGCCGATGTGGGCCGGTCCGTAGACCGTGGGTCCGCAGCAATACATGCCATAGATGTCGCGGCCGGGCTTCGGGAGCAGCGGCCGCTTCTCGCGGGACATGGTGTCATGCAGGAACACGGGCATAGGCCGTGGAGTTAGCGAACCTTGCCCCTGCTGGGCGAGTCGGAACTACGGCTTCACCGCTGGAGCACGCGGACGTAATCGACCTTGAACTGGGCCGGAAAACGCGTGTCCGCCCCGACCGGCCCGCCGAAGCCGCCGCCGACGGCGAGGTTCAGCACCAGGAAATATTTCTGGTCGAACGGCGCCGGGAAAGGCCCGCCGGACGAACTCCACTCCTTCTGCTCCTGCACCTGGACGCCGTCCACGAACCAGCGGAATGCGTCCCGCTCCCACTCGAGGGCGAAGACGTGGAAACCGTCCGTGAAGTCGCCCTTAGGCAGGCGATACGGCTTACCCTTGTAGATATTCTTCGGCCAGGGCGCACCGTAATGCAGCGTCCCATGGACCTGCTCGGGCTCGTGACCCTTGAACTCCATGATATCGATCTCCCCGCTCGCGGCCCAACCGCCGTATTTCTCCTCGGAAGGCAGCATCCAGAAAGCCGGCCACAGTCCCTTCCCGGCGGGCAGTTGGGCCGACATCTCGAAACGTCCGTAAAGCCAGTCGGCACGCCGCTTGGTCCGGATCCGCGCGGAGGAGTAATCCTTGAGCACGCCGGCCATGTTCAGCTTCTCCTTGCGGGCTTCGAGGATGAGGTGGCCGCCTTCGACGCGGAGATTCTGCGGGCGATCGAGGTAGTACTGCAGCTCGTTATTGCCCCCGCCGTGACCGTTCTCCTCGACCGTCCACTTCGTCCAATCGAGCTCCGCACCGTTGAAATCATCGCGCCAGACCTCGCGCCATTCGGCGGCGAAGGCAGCCCAGGGAATCAACAGGAGCAGGCTGGAGAGTCGCATAAGTGATGATGCCCTGCCCGGCCCGGCTTCCTCAAGGTCATAAACGGGCTTCCGGCTTGTTCCCCGGTCTAAAAACCACGATAACCCTGCTCACCCAACCCCCATGAAACTAGGCACCAAATCCCTGCACGCCGGCCAGAAACCCGACCCGACCACCGGTTCGCGCGCGGTCCCGATCTACCAGACGACGAGCTACCAGTTCCGTGACACGGAACACGCGGCGAACCTCTTCGGCCTGAAGGAGCTCGGCAACATCTACACGCGCATCATGAACCCGACGACGGACGTCCTCGAGCAGCGCCTCGCGGCCCTCGAAGGCGGTTCCGGTGCGCTCGCCCACTCCTCCGGCCAGGCCGCCATCACCGCATCCATCCTCAACCTCGCCGGCGCCGGCGACCATATCGTCTCGGTCTCCCAGCTCTACGGCGGCACCTATAATCTCTTCCACTACACCCTGCCGAAACTCGGCATCCAGGTGTCGTTCGTCGACGGCGACGATCCCGAGAACTTCCGCAAGGCCGTGAAGTCGAACACCAAGGCTTTCTACGGAGAAGGCCTCGGCAACCCGCGCCTGAACATCTTCCCCTTCGCCGAAGTGGGTAAGATCGCCAAGGAACTCGGCATCCCGCTCATCATCGATAACACCGCCCTCTCCCCCTACCTGAACCGTCCGTTCGAGCACGGCGCCAACATCGTCGTCCACTCGGCGACCAAGCACATCGGCGGCCACGGCACGTCCATCGGCGGCATCGTCGTCGACGGCGGTAACTTCGACTGGGGCAACGGCAAGTTCCCCGGCTTCACCGAGCCGGACATGTCCTACCACGGCCTGCCGCACTGGGAGGCCTTCAAGGCCTTCGCTCCGGCCGGCGGCGCCAACATCGCCTTCATCATGAAGATGCGCCTGCAGTTCCTCCGCGACGTCGGCAGCTGCCTCTCGCCCTTCAACGCGTTCCTGCTCCTGCAGGGCCTTGAGACCCTGCACCTGCGCATGGAGCGCCACTGCGCCAACGCGATGAAGGTCGCCCAGTTCCTCGAAGCCCATCCGAAGGTGAAGTGGACCAACTACCCGGGCCTGAAGTCCTCGAAGTATCATGACCTCGCCAAGAAATACCTGACCAATGGTTACGGCGCGCTGGTCGGCTTCGGCCTGAAGTCCGGCCTCGACGGCGGCCGCAAGTTCATCGACTCCCTCGTCCTGCACAGCCACGTCGCCAACATCGGCGACGCCCGCTCGCTGGCGATCCACCCGGCCTCGACGACGCATTCGCAGCTCAGCGCCGCGGAACGCGACAGCGCCGGCGTGACCGACGATTACGTCCGCCTCTCCGTGGGTATCGAGGACATCGAAGACATCCTCGCCGACCTCGAGCAGGCGCTGGCCAAGGCCTGAGCCTGCCGCCATCGACCGATCAGGGCGGGCCTTCTGGCCCGCCCTTTTTCATGCCTGGTGCTTGGCGGCGTCGAAGTCGTGATACTCCAGGAACTGCCGCGCGCCCTCGTCGCCCATATAGGCGGCGAGCAACTTGGAATCGGTCTGAGTCAGGTCCACGACGATGAGGCCGTCGAGACAGCCGCCGAAGCCTTCGTCGACGTTGAAGGCGATGAGCCGGCCGTTGAGTTTGAGGTAATGCTTCAGCAGCACCGGCACGGCCTTGGCGTCGGGCTCGAGGTCGCTCACGAGACTCGAGACATGCTCGAGGTCGAAGGCGCAGCGCTGCAGGACGTCGAGATCGGCGTCATGCAGGCTCATCGAACGCGGCGGATTCTTGGCTCGCACCAGCGGCAGGAGATCATCCGCGGAACGGTTGTTCTTCAGATAGGATAGGATGAGTTCCTTGGAGGCCTGACCGTATTCCGGATTGATGCTCACCGGCCCGAACAGGAGGTGATACTTCGGGAAGCGGACGACATAGCGGCCGATGCCACGCCAGAGTAGCGGGAGGCTCGTGGGCTTGCGCTGGTATTCCTGACGGATGAAGGAACGCCCCATCTCGAGGGCGGGGTCCATGCGGCGGAAGAAGTCGCCCTTGAACTCGAAGAGCGTCGAGGTGTAGAGGCCGTGCTTACCCTGCAGCGGCAAGATGCGGTCCGTCGGACCAAGACGGTAGCCGCCGACGATCGCCGAGGCCTTGTCGTCCCACAGCACCATCTGGTCATACCAGGCGTCGAAAGCGTCCAGGTCGCACTCGAGGCCCGTACCCTCGGAGACCGAACGGAAGGTGGTCTCCCGCAGGCGCCGATCTCGCGGAGGGTATGCGGCAGGTCCTTGCCGAGGAAGCGGTAGACCTTGAAATCGCCGCTGGTCAGCAGCAGGTCCTCCGGCGGCAGGCTCTGGAGTTCGGCCCGAAGCAATGCCGGGTTCACCGGCGGGATGATCGGCGCCTGCGGGGCGGCGGGCTTGACGGGGCCCGCCTTGTCCGGCCCCGAACGGCTGGCCAGCAGTTCGCAGCGTAGCCGCAGGAAACTCGTGGCCTCTTCGTCGTCGGGATGGTCCGCCAGCTGGGCGGGCGTCACCGGATTCGCGGTACGCAACCGGATCACCTTGCCCCGGTGATAAAGGAATTCTCGCAGGAGCAGCATCGTCCGCAGGCGCGGATGGATCAGGCCGAAGGACTGGAACAGACCCGAGTTGCGGCCTTCGATCCGCAGCGGCACCAGCGAAGCGCCGACCTTGCGGGCCATGCGCACCACCTGCGGCGACCAGACCGGATCGTCCACGCGTCGGGACTTCAGCCGGAGACTGGAGACTTCGCCGGAAGGGAAAGTCAGAATGCAGCCTCCCGCGCGCAGGTGCGCCAGGATCCGGCGCGTGCCGGCGATGTTACCCGGATCGGAGCCGTCGGGGCGGAACGGATTGACCTCGATGAGCCAGGGGCGGATGCCGGGAATCTGGCTGAGCCACCGGTTGCCGACGACGAGCGCATCCGGCCGGGCGCGCAAGAGGAAGTCCATCGCGACCAGCCCGTCGGCGAGTCCGTGCGGATGATTGGCGACCACCACGAGCGGGCCGGACTTAGGGATGCGCGCGAGGCATTGGTCGCTCCAAGTATTGCTCAGACCGGCCTGCTCCATCGCCGAAGTGAAGAAATCCGGCCGCCCCGCCGCGTGGATGCGTTCCAGGAAGGCGTCGAAGGCCCGCACCTTGAAGAAGCGGTCGAGGACCGGTTCCGCCCAAGCCAGCGGTCCGAGCTGAGCCTTGAGTACGTCGGTGTTGTTGGGAGCGGGCGAAGGTGACATCCATGGCGATGATGCCACGGATGTGCGAACACCGGGGGTCGGCTCCGTGACAATGTGGTGTCAGTCCGCGGCGAACCCGAAGAACTCGCGGGCGTTGCGCGTCGCGACTTCGGCCACCTCGTCCGCCGGCAGCCCTAGCAGCTCCGCCGCCTTGGCGCAGATCTCGGGCAGGTAAGCCGGCGTATTTTCCTTACCGCGGACGGACTGCGGGGCGAGGTAAGGGGCGTCGGTCTCGAGCATGAGCCGGGCCAGCCCCTGCGCCTTGAGCGCCTGCCGGATCTCCTCGGACTTGGCGTAAGTGATGATGCCGGTGAACGAAGCCCGGCCGCCGCGCTGGTTGATCTGGCGGACCTGCTCAGGCCCTTCGACGAAGCAATGGAAGACGACCTTGCGCCAGTCC
>Ga0255104_1000350_pt1 | contig 13406 bp, 8 predicted proteins | sample Law_Cont_RepC_0h_FD_188446 | JGI IMG/M metagenome (GOLD analysis project Ga0255104, IMG submission 188446) | Freshwater microbial communities from St. Lawrence River, New York, United States - Law_Cont_RepC_0h | ecosystem: Environmental > Aquatic > Freshwater > River | place: USA: New York... | reverse complement strand
TAGACACGGTCAAAGTCCATATCAGCATATACTTTTTTGAAGTAAGCCACAACCTGTGCAGGGTCTTTTTCGGAAGGAAGGGCCTCTTTTGAAGCCGACATGGTTTGAAAAAGCTCCACTAAATTGATGTTATCACGAACGGTATATACTTCGATACTTTCTAAGTGTGAGAAATTATGAACGCGACTGCTCACAAATTTTGTGGTTTGATCTTCTAAAGACTTTACGATGGCACCATCAGTTTTGCTCGCCACCATTTCAAATAGACCACTAAGGCCAGAGATTGATACTAAATTACTATACTCCATATGCTTTTTTTACGTTTTGCAAAGTAAAGGTAAAATCAGGTTAAAATACCACTAATTCGTTTTTGCTGCTTCCCCTAATGCTAGTTCAAGTCTAGATTGAAGTGTTTCGTAATCTGTGTAGCCCCTTGCCAATAAATGAAATTTTGACTCATTGACTTGTAATAACACGCATGGAAAACCTGTTACTTGTAATTGTTTAACAAGCGAAAACTCATAGTGGGCCTGATCTTTATAGGTTTCGCTCGCTAATTTTTCGTAAAAAGTTTCGGGTGCTATGCTATATTTTTCAAGAAGGTGCCTGTAGGCTTCATTGTCCGTTAAATCACGACCTTCATAATGAAGGGCAATTTGTAAATCATTGGCAAACTCAACCTGCCTGCCCGGATAAAACTCCTTAAATATGCAAAGTGCGATAGCCGCTTTTTCGGAATGAGGGAACCAGTCACTTAATTCAGGATTTTTGATATGCCAGAGGTAGTCTTCCCCAAATTCTACGCCCGACAATTCTTCTACATTTTTATAAGCACCCAAAATATAATGGGCAGTAGCGCTTATTGAAACGGGTTTTTCGGGCATGATCATGCCTCCCGAAAGCACTTCTATGGGAAGGGTAGGGTATTTTTCGGCTATTTTTTTGATAACGGGGCAAAAACCATAGCACCAGCCACAATAAGCGTCGTAGCAATAAAATAAGGTTGGATTCATAAAGCAAAGATAATGCCAATAAAACATGCAATTAAGTTCTTTACCTTTGCAGTCTAAACATTATATATGCCAGGATTTGAATTTTTTGGTGACGAGGAAAGAAAAGAAGTGAATGAGGTACTTGAAACCGGAATACTCATGCGTTATGGGTTTGATGGTCCACGAAAAGGGATCTGGAAATCCAAAGAATTGGAAGCTGCTGTTTCTAATGTTTTTGGTTGCGCGCATGCGCAATTGACCTCTAGCGGTACAGCTGCACTCACAACCGCCATGGCGGCGCTGGGAATTGGTGTTGGCGACGAGGTGATCATGCCTTCTTTTACTTTTGTGGCAAGTTTTGAAGCCATATTAAGTATTGGCGCTGTGCCGGTTTTAGTGGACATCGATGAAACATTAACACTTGATCCTGCTGCCGTTAAAGCTGCAATTACGCCCAAAACAAAATGTATCATGCCCGTTCATATGTGCGGTAGCATGGCAGATATGGATGCGCTTCAACAAATTTGCGCAGATCATCATTTAATTTTATTGGAAGATGCATGTCAAAGCATTGGCGGCACTTATAAAGGAAAAAAGTTAGGCACTATTGGTGATGCTGGCACTTTTTCTTTTGACTTTGTAAAAACAATTACTTGTGGTGAAGGCGGTGTTGTAATGACAAACAACAAAGACGTATACACAAAATGTGATGCCTACACCGATCATGGTCATGACCACTTAGGTGTAGACCGCGGTGCCGACCTGCATCCGTTTATTGGATATAATTTTAGAATCAGTGAACTGCATGCTGCAGTTGGCTTAGCGCAAATTAAAAAGCTCGATACTTTTTTATCCATACAACGCAAAAACAACAAGTTACTGCGTAGTTATTTAGAGCAAGTTCCGGGCATTCAATTTAGATCAGTACCTGATGAAGCAGGCGATAGCTGCAGTTTTTTATCTTGGATGCTTCCCACAGAAGCTAGTACTAAGGCTGCAATCGAGTCATTAAAAGAAGCAGGGGTTTTTGCAGGTAATTTTTATTGGTACGCAAATAACTGGCATTATATTACCAAGTGGGATCATTTAAAAAATGCGACCACACTGAACCGTATGCATGACGCCCAAACAGCTGCCTTACTTGCTTTACAAACTAGATCTTTTGCGAAAAGTGACGCCATTATGAGCCGAACTGTTTCTACTGCCATAAGTTTATTGTGGACCGAAGATCAAATAAAAGAGAAAGGAGAAAAAATGTTGGCAGCGATTACCAAAGTATTATAATTACTTGAATTACACGGATGTCTTTAAGTCAATCTTTTCAACAAAAATTATTACAGAAGCTATCTCCCCAACAGATTCAGCTAATGAAATTGTTGCAGGTGCCTACTGCTAATTTGGAAGAAAGGATTCAATCTGAATTAGAAGAAAATCCGGCGCTAGAAATGGCGGAGGGTGAAAAAGATGTTGAATTTGGAGAAGATATTGATAATGAATTTGAATCTGAAACATCAGATGATGAGCCGGCTCCCCTAGATGAATATGACCCTGCAGACAACACAGAATTTATCATTGATGACGATGGAGAAATAGCAGATTACAAATTAAAGGATGATAATTATCCTGAAATGGATGACAACACCGTTATTCCCATTAAAATTGAAACGAGTTTTCATGAATTATTAACGGATCAGTTAGGTATGTTAGAACTTGATGAACGTGATTATACGATTGCTGAACAAGTGTTAGGTAGTTTAGATGATGATGGTTATTTACGAAGGGCATTAAGTTCAATTGCAGATGATTTAGCATTTAGACAAGGTATAGAAGTAAGTGAAAAAGAAATAGAAAAAATTGTTGTAAGCATACAAGATTTTGATCCAGCAGGAATTGGTGCTAGAGATTTGCAGGAATGCCTTTTACTTCAATTAAAAAGAAAAAAATCAGAAGGTAAATCTGTACAATTAGCCATTACAATACTTACAAAATACTTTGAAGAGTTTACCAAAAAGCACTACGAAAAAATTCAGCGTCAACTTGAATTATCCGATGCCGAAATAAAAGAAGTAGTAGGCCAAATTATAAAATTAAACCCTAAGCCGGGCGGAAATTTCACAAATATTGATAAGGCGCAAACCTATATCATTCCTGATTTTTATGTACTTAACAATGGTGGTCAATTAGAGCTTACTTTAAATAGTAGAAATGCGCCTGAACTTCGTGTTAGTGAAGGATACAGGGACATGTTAAAGGACTATGAAAAAGGCAGCAAAAAAGATCCGCGTCAAAAAGAAGCGGTCGTTTTTATCAAACAAAAAATTGATGCAGCCAAGTGGTTTATTGACATGATTGAACAGCGTCAGGCAACGCTTACAAATACGATGAGAGCAATTTTAATACATCAAAATGCGTTCTTTTTGTCAGGCGATGAAACCGCATTGAAGCCTATGATTTTAAAAGATATTGCGCTTCAAACGGGATTAGACATTTCTACGGTAAGCAGGGTTGCTAATAGTAAGTTTGTTCAAACAGAGTTTGGCACATTCAGGCTTAAATTTTTCTTTAGTGAATCTTTAAGTACAGATACAGGAGAAGAAGTGAGTACCAGGGAAGTGAAAAAAATATTAAGCGAGCTAATAGAGTCCGAAGAAAAGCATGTTCCACTCAGTGATGAGATTTTAACCGATATGCTACAACAAAAAGGGTATAATATTGCAAGAAGAACTGTTGCAAAATATAGGGAGCAGTTACATATTCCTGTAGCACGTTTACGAAAAGAATTATAATATACATGACAACAACTACGCTCACCTCAACACATCCGCTTCTTCGCTTTTTGGCGCAAGTTGTTTCCTATGTACTACATCCATTATTTATACCTACCTACATTTTTTTATTGCTCATGACGCTTTTTCCGTATGAGTTTGCAGGTATTACACCCTGGCAGTTAAAGCTCCGTTTGTTTAGTGTGTTTTGGATGACTGCCTTTTTTCCATCCTTTGCAGTTTTTTTATTGTGGCGTCTTAAGTTTTCTGAAAGTATATTTTTAAGGACACAAAAAGAACGCATTATTCCATATATCATCACGATGTTTTTTTATTGGTGGATGCATTACCTGAGTAGAAATTTTGCAGATCAGCCACTGGTTTTACAATTTTTTTATACAGGTATTTTTATGGCTACCTCTGTGGGTCTTATTGCAAACAATTTTTATAAAATTAGTTTGCATGGCATTGGTATGGGAGGTGCGAGTATGGCTGTTGTTTTGTTTGCATTTTATTACCATCAGCCCCTGGGCATACCTATAACTGGGATATTGTTGTTAACAGGAATTGTGGCAAGCAGTAGGTTGTATATCTCTGATCATTCTCAAAAAGAAGTATACATGGGATTATTAGTGGGTGCCCTTTGTCAGGCTACTGCCTACTTCTTTGTTATGTAGATAGTAGAAAAGTGGGTTTTTTATCCGACTTTTGCTCCGCAAAACCAAACTCCTCTATTATGTGGTATACTTTAGGACAGTGGATCATCAAACGTCGTGTTTTTTTACTCCTTGCCTTGTTAGGTAGCACCTGTTTTATGGGGTACCATGCCTCAAAAGTTTCGCTGAGTTACGAGTTTACTAGAGCAATTCCAACCGATAATCCCAAATACATAGATTACCAAGCCTTTTTAAAACGTTTTGGCGTTGATGGCAATACCATGGTGGTGGGTTTTGAAACAGAACATTTTTATGAGAAGTCTTATTTTAATGCAGTAGCCGATTTACAAAAAAAAATCAAAAGTTTACAAGGGGTAACAGCTATATTAAATATACCTGATGTTGTTAATTTAATCAACGATACTGCAAATGCGCAATTTAAATCTGTAAAAATATTTACACCCCCTTATAGTAGTCAAGCAGCGTTAGATAGTGCTGCATTTATTTTCAAGTCGCTCCCGTTTTATAAAACATTACTATATAGCCCTAGTTCAAATGCCTATTTGATGGGTGTTTCACTCGATGGTGCTATCATTAATTCAAAAAATAGATCGGTACTTATTTACGATATTAATACGGCGATTCAAGCTTTTGAGAAAGAAACAAAATCAACAGTTCGCTTGAGTGGTCTTCCTTATATTAGAACCATCGTTGCAGATAGGATCAAAAAGGAAATGAATATTTTTTTAATTGCATCCTTTGTTTTGTCTGCATTAACACTACTCTTATTTTTTAGATCTATGAGTGCCATGCTTATGAGTATGGTAGTTGTGGCTATTGGCGTGGTATGGAGTTTAGGAACGGTTGTTTTATTTGGTTATAAAATAACACTACTTACAGCGCTCATTCCACCACTTGTGGTTGTGATAGGTATTCCAAATTGTATTTACTTTTTTAATAAATACCATACTGCTTTTTTAGAACTCAAAGACAAAGACAAAGCCATTGTTACCATGGTGGGTAGAATGGGTATTGTAACGCTGTTTTGTAATATTGCGGCTGCCATTGGTTTTGCAGTTTTTGCTTTAACAAAGAGTGCGTTATTAAAAGAGTTTGGGCTAGTTGCCGGGATCAATATCATGGTATTGTTTTTTGTATCACTCATATTTATTCCAGCAGTACTCAGTTATTTACCAGCGCCAAAACCCAAACATACTCGCTACCTCGAAAATAAAATTTTAGAAAAGCTACTTGTAAAAATTGAGCGTTGGACCTTTCATCATGCGCGCTGGGTATATGGCGTAACCATTGTCATTACTGTGTTTGCACTCATTGGAATGAGTAAATTAAAATCGGAAGGATTTATAGTAGACGACCTACCCAAGCAAGATAAAATTTACACAGACTTAAAATGGTTTGAAAATAATTTTGGCGGCGTGATGCCACTTGAAATTATGGTGGATACCAAAAAGAAAAATGGTTTGCTCAGAACTACACAGCCTATTTCAAAAATCGAGGAGTTGTCAGTGTATATCGCACAGCATCCAGAAACAGCAAGGCCTCTTTCATTTGTAGAAGGATTAAAATTTGCAAAACAGGCCTACTATGATGGTGACACCTTAAGTTATGATATCCCTTACGAAGGTGATTTGGCATTTATGGGTCCTTATTTAAAATCACCGGCGCCACAAGATTCGGGCAAGCAAATAAAAAAAGAAGGCGTTGCAAAACTGCTTAATAGTTTTATGGATAGTGCAAAGCAGGTGGCGCGTATCAGTGTAAATATGAAAGATATTGGAAGTGCTAAACTGCCAATACTCGTTAAAGATTTTGAAACAAAAGCCGCTGAAATTTTTGATACGGCGCATTACAAAGTAACATTTACAGGAAGTACCATTACATTTCTAGAAGGCTCTAGTTTTATTATTAAAGGCTTGCAAGAAAGTATTGTTTGGGCTTTTTTACTCATTGCGCTTTGTATGCTTTATTTGTTTAGATCCGTGCGCATATTACTTTGTTCTTTAATTCCCAATGTTATTCCGCTCGTGATTACGGCTGGCGTTATGGGTTGGGCTGGTATCGCATTAAAACCTTCTACCGTTTTAATATTTAGTATTGCACTTGGTATTGCAATTGACGTAACCATTCGATTTTTAATCAATTACAAACAGGAGCTTCCGCATTACAATAACCAGGTAAGTCCAACCCTCATTCAAACCATCAAGCATACGGGTATAAGTATTATTTACACTTCACTGGTGCTGATAGCCGGATTTATTATCTTTTGTATTAGTGATTTTGGTGGTACCAAGGCGCTTGGATGGCTCACTTCTTTAACCCTTGTAGTGGGCACTTTAACCAATTTAATCCTACTTCCGGTGCTTATTTTACATTTTCAGAAGCGTAAACAATAGCAGCACCGATTTTTAAGCGGATTCTGTTCAAAAATTGATAACTAAGACCAATCATATTATTAACATAATTAATATGATTGGTGAAAATTATATATTATTGATTTTCAATATCTTATAGTTCATTTTTACCTATTTATTGTCAATTTGGAAAAAAAATCCTAGAAATACTAGTATTTAACGCAATAAAAAAGGTCTTTAAGTTAATCTTTCATTAAATTAGCGTCTGCATTTTACATTAAAAACCAAAATATGAGAAAATTAGTTGTCATGATTTTGTGTGCAACACTTGCTTTTACGCAGTCTTTCGCACAAAACCGCACGGTTAGCGGAAAGGTTACCGATGAAAAAGGCGCTGCTATTGCTGGTGCAAGCGTAGTTGCTAAATCATCTAAGGCGGGTACTACTACTGCTGCCGACGGTACCTTTAAATTAACGGTTGCCAATTCAGTTAAAGTATTAACGATTTCTTCGTTAAACTTCGTTCAAAAAGACGTTACCATTGCTGCAAACAATACAGCAAACGCTTCACTTACAGCTTCTGCTGCAGATGCTTTGGATGAAGTAGTTGTAGTAGGCTATGGTGCTGCAAAAAAGAAATCAGATGTTACTGGTTCTGTAGTAACTGTTAACGCTGAAAAATTACAAAATAAGCCAACTGCAAACATGTTTGACGCCTTACAAGGTAAGGTTCCAGGTTTACAGGTATACAACAACTCTGGTGAGCCTTCTGCTGCCCCTTCTATCCGTTTAAACGGTGTGGGTTCATTAGGTGCTAGCTCTACACCACTATATGTAATGGATGGTATCCCAATTGATGGTGGTACTATTGTAAGTTTAAACCCAGAAGATTTTGAATCTGTTACTGTATTAAAAGACGCATCTTCTACCTCTATTTATGGTTCAAGAGCGGCGAACGGTGTTATTTACATTACTTCTAAAAAAGGTAAAGTAAATACATCTAAAATTACCGTTCAATCTCAATATGGTGTGTCTAACCTAGTTAAGCCAACGCTTGATTTGTTTAACAACTTTATGAATACCAAGCAACTTACAGATTTTTGGGTTGCTACTGGTTTTAGAACACCTGCTCAAGTTGCTTCTTTGTTAGGAGCTTATAATGGTGATACCAAGTGGTACCAACAGTACTACAAAGAAAATATTCCAACACAGCAAATTGATTTAAATATTTCTGGTGGTGGTGGAAAAACAACCTATTATATTTCAGGTTCTGCATTTAAGCAAGAAGGTCTTACCTACCGTTCAGACTTTGAACGTTACACCATGCGTGCTAACATCAATTCTACCGTAAACAACTGGTTTAAACTAGGGGTTAACTTGTCTGGTGGTTATGATGAAAGACAAACCAACCCTTATGGTTCAAACCAATTGAACAGAGGTTTATCTTTACTTCGTCAACCATTCTATTCTGCATATGATGCTAATGGCGTTAAATATCCTGATATCATTCCGGGTGGTAACTTTTACAACCCAAATTATTTAGCGGATAAATTGCAAAGCGTTGGAACCAACGTACAATTTAACCCAAGTGGTTTTATTCAATTAAACCCATTTGCTGGCTTTACCTTAAAGGCTCAAGCAGGTATGGAGTTTTATGACTACAGAGGTTCAAGCAAAACATTGCCTTCGTTTTTAGGTTCTCTAAACAATGGTGCAGCTTCTGAATCATTTAGTAGAGGTACTACTAAAACAATTACCAATACTGCAGAATATGCTTTTAAATTTAAAGAGCGCAACAGCTTTACTTTACTTGCAGGTCAAGAATTTATTTCTAACAATTCTAACGGTTTCAGTGGATCTTCTACAGGTCAAACAGATGATCGTTTGATGTTGGTTTCTGCTGGTCCTACTGGCTTTACAGCTGGTTCATCTATGGATGAATATGCGTTTGCTTCTTATTTTGGACGTTTAAACTATAATTTAGATTCTAAATATTTTGTAGACTTATCAATTCGTAATGACCAATCATCTCGTTTTGGTAGAGCACTTAGAGGCGCTACTTTTTATTCGGTAGGTGCTATGTGGAAAGCTAAAAATGAAAAGTTTTTACAAAATGTGAAGTGGATTGACAATTTAGTTGTTAAAGGAAGCCTTGGTACTAGTGGTAACTCATCCATTGGTAACTATCAATCTTTAGCTACTGTTGGAACCAACTTATACAATTCTACTCCAGGATGGGGCGTAAGCTCTGCTGGTAATCCAGAATTATCATGGGAAACACAAAAACAATTGAACCTTGGTGTTCAAGCAACTTTATTCAACAAGCTTAACATTGATGTTGAATATTTTGAACGCTTAACTTCAAGCATGTTAATTAGTGTTCCTTTCCCTTGGACTTCTGGTTTCTCATCTGTTACCTCTAACGTAGGTAGCCTTAAAAACTCAGGTTTCAACGCAAACGTGAATTATGATTTCATCAAAAAGAAAACATCATTCTTGAATGTGTATGTGAACGTTGGTTATGTTGAGCAAAAAATCACAGAATTATTCCAAGGCAAGCAATACTGGATTATCCCTAATACCGGTGTTTGTTGGGCAGTGGGTCAACCAGTATCTTATTTCTATCCAATTTGGGCGGGTGTAGATCCTTCAAATGGAGAAGCAACTTGGTACCGTCCAAATGCAAATCCTGACAAAATTGTTGAAACAACAAAATCTACCACTACAAATGCATTTAATACGGCTGGTTTACAGCAAAATTCAGGTATCAAAAGGTACGCGCCATTTAATGGTGGCTTTGGATTTAGCGCTGGTGTAAGAGAGTTTTCTGTAAGTGCAGATTTCTCTTTCTCTAAGGGAAAGTATATGATCAACAACGACCGTTATTTCTTTGAAAATCCAAACCAATTTACTGGATATAACCAATCTAATACGGTGCTTGATTACTGGAAAAAACCAGGTGATCAAACCCGTTTCCCAAGATATGGTGTTCAGTTTACGCAGTTTGATACAAGGTTAATTGAAGACGCATCATTTATGCGTTTAAAAGCATTAACTTTTGCTTACGATTTTTCAAAAACTTTGTTGAACAAGCAAAAAGTATTGACTGGAGCTAAGTTCTATGTTACTATGCGTAACATCTGGACATTAACAAATTATTCTGGTCCTGATCCTGAGGTTGATACCAACGTATCTTTAGGTGCTAACCCTAACACAAGTCAAGTTGCTGTTGGATTAAACCTTTCGTTCTAAGCTTTACATAACCAGTTAAATGAAAATGAAAATGAAAAAATTATTAATAAAAAACATGGTCGCTTTTGCCGCTATCCTTACGTTAGGATCTTGCGAAAAAAGACTTGACCTATATCCGTTTAACAGTATTGAGTTGTCTCAATCTTTTCAAACTGTTAAGGATGCAGCTACCTGGAACACAGGTTTATATTCCGATTTACGTGGTAGAGTGTATGGTTCTTATAACATCTCTCAAGATGTGCAAGCAGACCAGTTAAACGCTACACTTGACTTTGGTAACAGAAACGGTAACCCGCACAGATGGGGAACTAGCTTTTTGTCTGATGATGGTGCTTTAAGTGGTCCTTGGCAGGGTTATTATTTTGCTTTAAGAAACATCAATACTTGTGTTGCTGGTTTTGAAAAAATAAAAACCAATACTGCTGCAGAAGCAACGGCACTTAACAAATACAAAGGTGACGCTTACTTAGCGCGCGCTTATTACTATTCAGAATTGATTTTACGTTTTGCTAAACCTTACGATAGAGCAACTGCTGCTACCGATTTAGGTGTGCCGTTGGTATTAGAATTTAACATCAATGCTAGACCAGCGAGAGCAACCGTGCAAAAAGTGTATGATCAAATTTTATCTGATATCGCTACTGCAAAATTGAACCTAGCTTCTACTGCTGGAACTCCAGGCGCAACAAGATTTACGATTGACGTAGCTACTGCCTTAGAAGCGCGCGTACGTTTACACATGCAAGATTGGACAGGTGCTATGGCCGCAGCAAATACTATTATTTCAAGTAATAGATATCCCCTGTTAACCACACTTACCAATTTAAATAACATGTGGACCAACGATTTGGCTACAGAAGTTATTTTTAATTCTGCAGTGGTAAAGCAAACCGAATCTGCAAACACCAACTCTATTTATTTAGGTTTTAATGGTGCAACTGGTAAGTTTACACCGGATTTTATTCCTACCGTAGACTTTGTAAATATGTTTGCTACTTCAGATTTTAGAAGAAGTGTTTACTTAAAGCAACTTCCAGTTATTGTACAGGGTGTTAACTACCCAACAATGTGGTGTGTAAATAAATTCCCTGGTAACCCAGCTTTATTCACGGGTGCTTTTACCAACTACCAACATGCGCCTAAAGTATTCCGTTCTGCAGAGCAGTTCTTGATTTATGCAGAAGCTGCTGCTAACGCAGGCGGTGCTAGCGAAGCACTTGCTTTATCTACACTAAATACTTTACGTGTTGCTAGAGGCTTAACTGCTCTTTCTGGTTTAACAGGTGCTGCTTTAATGACTGAAATCAGAAACGAAAGAACCAGAGAATTAGCTTTTGAAGGTTTCCGTTTATTTGATTTGAAGCGTTGGAAGTTAGGCTTTACTAGAGGTACACCTCAAGATTTAGGTGCTATCAATACTACGCCTGCTACTAGCTACCATCAAATTAATGTAGCAGCTAATAGCCCGCAGTTTGTGTGGGGTGTTCCTACTTATGAAATTAATATCAATACCAACCTAGTTCAAAACCCAGGATGGTAATTGTTTCATACAATGTATAAAAAAATGGCGCTCGATTTCGAGCGCCATTTTTTTATGTACATAGCTACTTTTTATTTTAAAACAGCAGCTAGTGTTTTTTCTAAGTCTTCACCGCGTAAACTGCTGGCGATAATTTTACCTGAAGGATCTATGAGTACATTAAATGGAATACCATCAAATCCATATAAAGGTACCATGCTAGATTCCCATTGTTTTAAATCACTAACTTGTTTCCAGTTTAATCCATCGTTTTTAATGGCCTTCATCCAAGCTTCTTTGTCATTGTCTAGTGATACGCCTAAAATGGTAAAGTTTTTATCCTTAAGCTTGTTATAAGCAGCTACTACATTTGGATTTTCTTGTCTACAAGGTCCGCACCAACTGGCCCAAAAATCTACAAGTACATATTTACCTTTTAAAGAGGCTAATGAAAAAGGTTTGCCATCTGTGCCTGGTAAATTAATTTCAGGTGCTTGCTTGTTTAATAGTGCATAGGCATTACTAGCGCTTGGTGCAGCTTGTTGAACGGTCATTAGCGCCTTAATTTTAGCAATACCAGTATGTTCTTTAAACTTAACAGCGGCCTTTTCTACGAGCTGTTTAACAGCTTCTTCTGGCATTGTTCTAGTAGCCATTCCAATGGCATAGTAGATAGCAGCAGGACTCTTTGAGTTATTAATAAATTCGTTAACGATATTATTGATGGACAAAAGTCCATTATCTCTATTTTTAGTTAATACTTGTACCAAACTATCACTACTAGACGCTTGCTGTGCACTTTCTAATGCATTAAAAACAACCATCAATGAAGAATCTGCTGCGCTATATTTTGAAAATAAAGTTTGAAGACTTTTACTAGCATCAGATGATTCAATTGTATAGTTTTTGGGTTGATTCGCATCCATATTAACGCGGATGCTTTTTTCATCATTGATAAGTAGCACTTCTGGTCCCCTCTCCAAAGTTAGACGGTATAAACCTTCTTCTAATGCGGTTGCTCTTAGTTCAAATTTCCCATTTTCTTTTAATGTTGCAGAGTCTAATATTAAGGGTTCGGATCCTGCAAAAGGTAGTTCCTGCAAGTAAATTTTTTGGCTACCTGCGTTACTTACTTTACCGCTAACAGTAAAGCCGCCAAATTTTTTTTCGGAACAGCCAAATAAAATAGTTACTGCAATTAGAGATATACTAATTGTTTTTTTCATGATTGATGTATTGGTTGAATAATTATTTATTTAATTTTTTCATCAGCATATCGCCGACTTTATTTGGATCTGCTTGCCCTTGACTTATTTTTTTTACGGCGCCAATAAATAAACCGATGAGCCCCTTTTTCCCCTTTTGGTATTCAATTACTTTGTCAGGCATACTAGCGATAGCAGCGTCTACCCATTTTTCTAGGGTGTCTGCATCATTCACTTGCAACACATTCAGTTCAGTAGCAATGGCTAAAACATCGGTTTTTTTTCCATCCGTAATTTGAGGCAATATTTTAGATGCTGCCACCGAAAAATTTAATTGACCTTCATCAATGAGTCTGATAAGATTCGCTAATGTAGTTGGTTGTAGTGCTAGTTTGTTATAATCTAGCCCTGCTTCATTTAAATAAGATTTAATGGGACCTAGCATCCAATTGGCCAAGGATTTAAAATTGATTGTGTGCTCAGCAGCAGCTTCAAAATAATGAACTGTTGCTAATGATTCACAAAGCTGAGCAGCATCGTAAGCGCTCAATTGAAACTGCGTCATTAATTTTTCCTCTAATGCATCAGGTAAAATAGGAAGTCCCGTTTTTATTGAATCAATATAAGATTCACTTAATACAGAGG
>Ga0255104_1000340_pt1 | contig 13652 bp, 15 predicted proteins | sample Law_Cont_RepC_0h_FD_188446 | JGI IMG/M metagenome (GOLD analysis project Ga0255104, IMG submission 188446) | Freshwater microbial communities from St. Lawrence River, New York, United States - Law_Cont_RepC_0h | ecosystem: Environmental > Aquatic > Freshwater > River | place: USA: New York... | reverse complement strand
GCCCAGGGATGACACCGAGGGATATCGCGACGCCGAGCACGAGGAAGAGCGCGGAGCCGAGGAGGAGAAAGATGTCCTTGCGAGGATTCATGGCCTGGGGGAGCGGGGGTTACTTCTTGGACTCGCCTTCGGCGGCGGCCGGCTTGGGCTCAAGCACGACGAGGTAGTCGACCTGGACCGTGAACTCGGAGGGCTGTTCGGCGATGACCAGCTTGCGCTCCTCCTTCGGGACCACGGCCGCCTTGGTTTTGGAGCCGTTATCCCCGAAACCGGAGAGGTCGAAGGCCGGACCGGGGGCCGCGGGCGTGACCACGGCCGACGGAGCCTGAAAGTTCTTCAGGGTCTCGGCGGACGTCGGCGCCACTTCGACGGAGGTGATGGCGAAGGGCTTGCCCGAGTTGCGTAGCCGGTTAACGAAGGTACGCAAGGTCACCGTGTTGGAGATGAATTTCAGACGGAAGGAGACGGTATCGACCAACTGGACCGGGCGACCTTCCTTGTCCTTGATGTTCCGGCGGAAGGTGCGGGAGGGGGTGAATTCCTCGGTTTCGTAGCGGGCCGTGTCGCCGCCGTCGATGACGTAGGTGCCGGCGCCGGGCTTGCCTTCCGGGACCAGGGTGCCGACCTCGATCGGCTCGCGGGCGAGCGACAGCAGGATCAGGGGGACCTTGTACTCGGCGGTCGGGGCCGGGCGGGACTCGACGAGCTCCTTGAAGAGGAATTCGACGATCAGCCGCTGCTGGTCGACCTTCTGGAAATCGCGCTTCGGGGCGCTGCCCGGGTTATGGATATACCGGCCGAAACTGAAGTCAGGCTGCTCGGAGGCTTGGGGCACGAAGCGGATATCCCGGTCGGCGGCCAGTTTCTTGAGCTCGTCGACGGACTGCTTGATCTGGGAGCTGAGCTCGGTGTTGGAAGTCTTCGGGTTGCCGTCGATGTGGGCTTCGGCCTTGCCCGAGACGGTCTCGCGGAGCTTGGCGATGTGGGCCTTGAGGTCCTCGAGGTCCTTCTGGGCGGAATCGACGTTACCCTGCTTCAGCGCGACCGGCTCGGCGACGTCGGCCACCGGGGCGCCCGCGAGCAGGCGGCCCGAGACATCCCGGGCCTTCTTGAGGTCGGCGACGGACTGACCGTGCGCCGAATACTCCGTGTAGGAAAGGTAGACGCCGGCGAGGAAGCCCATGCCGATGAGCATCAGCGTGGCGAGGAAGAGGCGGTTCTTGGAAGTATCCATGACTCAGAGGGCCTTCTCCTTGCGGATGACCAGCGTGAAGGTGACGCGCGGCTGATAAGGCAGGTTGAAATCGGCCTTGATCTCGGACTCGGGGATCTCGGCGACGAACGGGGACTTGCGCAGGGCGGCCAGCAGCTCGTTCTGACGCTTGATGAAGGTCGCGCTGTTGTGGCTGGCCTTCGGGTTCGGCGGGACCTCGGGCTGAAGGAAGCGGGCGGTGACCACAATCTTCGTGAGGGTCGCGGGCAGGGCGGCCTCCGCCGGCTGGCCTTCGGCCGGGACCGGGGCGGCGGCCTGGGCTTCGCGACGCATCCGGATCTCATCCACCCAGGTGTTCTTGCACTCGGAGACCCGCGTCTGCAGGTCCGCCAGCACGGTCGGCCAGTTGGCCTGATTGAGGACGACGAATTCCAGCTGCGCGCTCACGGCTTGGAGTTCGTTGGCTTGGTCCCGGATGGTACGCAGGGAGGACAGGTGGCCATTGAGTTCCCCATGGCGGCGCCGCAGTTCGCGGACCTGCTCGGTGTTGAAATTAACCGCATCGCTGTAGGCGAAATAGACCGGCAGCGGGGCCAGGGCGGAGAGCGCGGCGGCCACGATGAGCCAAGGCTTGCGGGCGTCAAAGGCGACCTGGCTCGCGATGTTGCGCGGGATGAGGTTGACGCCGGCGGTCTGGGGCAGGACAAGGCGGGCGGCCTCGCCGATGACTTCGGAGATCTGGTGGCGGTGATGCTCGACGTACTCGGGCGAGACGTTCTTGCCGAGCCGCAGGAAGGAGGAAGGATCGAAGAGTTCGGGCGGCAGGCGCAAGGTCTCGCTGAGCTGCTCGGAAAGACCCGGCACGAGCGCGCCGCGGCCGGTGAGGAGGATGCGGGTCGGCTGACGTCCGGCCGTCCCGCGCTTGAGGTTGATCAGGCGCCGGTTGATGTCTTGGGCGAGGCGACGGATGAAGGACTGGGAATTGGCCTGGAGGACCGCGACCTTCGGATCCGATTCGGGCAGGTGGATGACCCCGGAATAATAGCCGACCTTCACCGCCTCGGCGTTGGCGAAAGGCTCGCCGGTGTTATCCGAGACGCCTTGGGTCAGGAGGTTGCCGCCGATGTTCGCGGACTGGATGTTCGCGCCGGTCGGGCCGACGAAGCTGAGGGTGGTCGAGCGGGCGCCCACGTTGACGATGAGCACCTCCTCGGTGGCGGCGCCGCCGGCGAGCAGGAAGGCCTGGCTATCAAGGAGCGGCGCGGCCTGGATGGAGGCGGGCCGGAGGCCGGCGCCCATCATGAGGGTGGCGATACGGGCCGCGACCTCGGTACGCAGGGCGAAGAGGAGGACCTCGGCTTCGACGCCATCGGACGCCATCACCTGGCTATCCCAGATGACTTCGTTGAGCGGGTAAGGGATGGCGTTCTGAGCCTCGAAGGCGACGATCTGGGCCTGGCGCTCGCGCTCCACCTGGGGGACCTTCAGGGCCTTCTGCAGCAGCAGGAAACTGGGGGCGATGACCGTGACGCGGCGACCGGCCAGACCATGCGCCTGCACGAGGTCGGCGACGGCGCTCACCGCGGACGCCAACCACTCGTCGTCGTTCGTCTGCCCCGGCGCGATCTCCTCGACGAGGAACTGCTGCAGTTCGAGGCTGCCCTGGTCGGCGCCGAACACGGCGATGGACACGTGGGACGCGGCAAGATTGACGATGGTGGCCTTTTTCTGGCTCATGCGGGGACGGCGGGGAGGGATGACGTTCAGCGGGTCGGGACGTCCTCGCGGATGAATTCCGGCGAGGAAGGCACGATCGGGTTGTCAAAATAGGCGACCAGGTACTGCGGGCGCAAGATGCCGGGGGTGTTGACCACGCCGCGATCCGCGGCGTCCTTGGCGGCTTCGAAAGCCGCCTTGGTGGCGATATCCTTGTGCACGGCGCGGACCTGGGCCGGGATCAGGACGCCCCGGGCGTCGAAGATCGGGGCTTCGTTGCCGGCGACCTCGAGGTGGACGAAGTAATAATCCGGCTCCTTGGGGAGCATGTCGCGCTTCACGATGTCGCCCGGCAGGTAGAAAAGGACCGAGCGGGGCTGGTTGGCCTCGATGGTGAGGACCGTCGCCGAGGCGCGGTAGTAGTTCCAATCCTCGGGCTTCTTTGAAGCGGTCTTATAGACCTGGGTGACGGTAACCTTGACCTTATCGAGCCACTTCTTGTTGAGCGCCTTCGGATCGGGGTTTTCGCCCGACATCAGTTCGACCTGCATCCGGTTCCACTTGTTGACCTGCCCTCCCAGGGACGTCTGGGCAAACTTGACATCGCGGACGAAGACGGGGGCTTTCTCGGTCTTGGCGGCAGGGGCGGCGTTTTGAGCGAAAGAGAGGGTGACGGGGATGACCATCGCCCAGAGGAGGGCAAAAACAGCTCGGAACTGGGGCATGGGACAAGTGGAGTTATTCAGACAGAAGGTAGTGGCAAACGCAAAAAATCCACCCCGGGAACATTCCTCTATTGCAAATAACTTGCATCTGAGAGTCTGCTTGGTTTGACTCATCTTTCATGCTAAAGTTGACCCTCCAGATTTGGCTCGGGGCACTGGTCGGAACCGCCCTGTTCGCCGCTCCCCCGCCGGCCCAAATCGTCGCGAGTTTCTCGATCGTGGATGACTGGACCCAGGTGCTCGTTGGTCAAGCTATCCGGCATCAAGCCCTCGTGCCCGCAGGCAGCGAACTGCACGGCTTCCAACTGGGCGCCAACGAAGCCAAAGCCTTGTCCGCGGCCCAACTGATCGTCGGACTGAGCCCGGCCAGCGAACCCTGGTTGGCCGACTGGGTGAAAGCTCATCGGCGGGAGGCCTCCACTGTCTGGCTCCAATCGGAGGAAAAAGACGGCGCAGCTGGCGACCCGCATCCCTGGACAGACCCCTCGCTGGTGATGGGTTTTGTCACCAAACTTGGGGTCGCCATCCAAGGAAAATTTACTGGTGTAAATACTCAAGTTGTTGTTAATCAATATCTTGTGAAAGTAAAGGCCCTCGATGCCGAACTGAGGGAAGCCTTCGCCACCCTCCCCGCAGACCGGCGTAAACTTATTACCCAGCACCCGAACCTGGGACGCCTCGCGCAACGTTACCAACTGCAGATCGTCGGGACCATCCTGGAGAGCCCATCCGCGGAAGCCGCCGACCCCTCGGCCCGGCATTACTCCCGCCTGCTGGGGCTCATCCGCGCCGAGAAAATCCGGGTGCTGGTCACGGACGAAGGCCAGAACGAGAGTATCGCCCGCCGCCTTTGTCAGGATGCTGGGCTATCCCCACCGTTGGCCCTGAACTTCGAGTCCCTTGCGCCCGCCGGCCAGCCAAGCGATGATTGGTTGGGCATGATGCGCCATCAGACGGGCAAACTCCGGGAGGCCTTGTCGCGACCATGAGCGGCCGATTCGCCGGTCTCTGGGAGCAGTTCCATAGCGCGATCTTCGGGGTCCTGCCGCGGTTTCCTTATGCCGCCGCAGAAACCCCGGCGGCCGGGCCCGCCATCCGGGCGGAGGGGCTGACCGCCGCCGCGCGCCCCGACGGGCCGGTGGCCTTCACCGACGTGGCCTTGGAGATTCCCGTCGGCTGCCGCGCCGCGCTCGTCGGACCCAACGGCTCGGGTAAGTCGACCTTGCTGCGGGTGCTCTCGGGGCTGACGCCCGCCCGGGCGGGCAAGGTCGAGGTGCTGGGCCGCGCTCCTGCGTTGGGTCGCCGCCGCGTTGCCTACCTGGCGCAACGGCCCGACCTAACACCCTATTTCCCGCTCACCCTGCGCCGGCTGGTGCAGATGGGCAAATACGCCCATCATGGTTGGTTCGACGAGTGTCGCCACGGGGACGCCGATGTCGACCAGGCGCTGCGGCTGCTCGAACTGGACGACCTCGCCGAGCGACCCGTACACGCGCTCTCGGGGGGCCAGCTGCAGCGCGGCCTACTCGCCCGCGCTACCGTGCAGGGAGCGGAGCTGCTGCTGCTGGACGAGCCCTACGCCGCGCTGGACGCCGCCAGCCGGGCCATCGTCGAGCGCTTCCTGGCGGAACGACCGGCGGGCCTCACCGTGGTGATGGCCACGCACGACCCGGCCGACGCGCGCCGTTCGGACCGGGTGCTCGAACTGCGCGGTGGCGCGCTGCGCCTGCTCCATGACTGCGCCGGACACGACCACCGCCATGCTTGAACCGCTGCTCGCCCCGCTGCGCGAGGACTTCTTCCTCCGCGCCCTCGCCGCGGTCATCCTCGGCGGAGTGACCTGCGCCTGCCTGGGGGCCTACGTCGTGCTGCGACGCATGGCGTTCGTGAGTACCGCCCTCACCCACTCCATCCTGCCGGGCATCGTCGGGGCGCTCCTCCTAGGCTGTTCGCCCTACGCCGGGGCGCTCGCGGCGGCCCTGCTCACCGCCGGCGGGACGGCCTGGCTGGCCTCGCGACGCGGCACCAGCGAGGATAGCGCCATCGGCGTGATGCTATCCGTGATGTTCGCCGCGGGTATCGCGTTGATGCAGCAGGCGCGTTCGTGGCGCGACTTCGGCGGGCTGCTCTTCGGGAGCGTCGTCTCCGTCGGACCGGAGGATCTCCTGGCGATCGGCCTCACCGCAGCGGTGGTGCTGCTGAGCCTGCGGGCCCTCCACAAGGAACTGGAGCTGGCATCCTTCGACGAGGAGTACGCGCGGTTGCTGGGCGCGCGGCCCGGCCTGATGCGCGCGGTGCTCCTCGGGCTCGTCGCCGTCGGCGCCGTGGGTTGCGTCCGGCTGGTCGGGGCGCTGCTCACGACCGCCCTCTTCGTGATTCCGGCAGCGACCGGCGTGCTGCTCGGGCGCACGTTGGCGGGGGTGATGGCGTGGGGCGCCGCGGTGGCGGTGCTCGGCGGCATCGCCGGGCTCTACCTCTCCTACCATGTGCCCAGCGTCCCGTCGGGCGCCGGCATCGTACTCTGTTGCGCGTTGCCTTACCTGCTGGCGCGCGTGTTCGCCCCGCGCCGCTGATCAGACGCGCGGCGGCCGCAGCGCGAGCGGCGGACCGAGGACCTCGCGAGCGACGATCGCCTGACGCATCGCGGCCGAGCCACGGAACTGCATGCGGGACAACGCGCGGGCGGGCCTAGTGACCACGAGGGAGGAAGCGTCGAGATGAACGGCGGCGACGGGGGCCGGCGGGGCCGGCTCCTCCTCGGGTCGCGGCACCACGTTGCGGACGCGCCGCCCACGCCGCGGCACGGGCGGGGGCACGGCGATCGGAGCCGGCTGGCCGGCCGACCCCTTGATCTTGCCGGCAACCCAGACCGCGAACGCGACCAAGCCGATGACGACCTTGATGACGAGCGCCAGATCCATGCTCAGGCCTTGGCGCCGGGCGCGGGACCGTCACCGGCGATGCCCTTGCGCATGTCGGTGTCGGAACGGAGATTCTCGAGACGCTGGAAATCCATGTAGCCCATGCGACCGGAACGCAGCGCATCGGCGAGGGCCTGTGGGATCTGGGCTTCGGCTTCGACGACGCGGGCGCGCATTTCTTCGACGCGGGCGCGCATTTCCTGTTCGAGGGCGACGGCGGCCGCCCGGCGGATTTCCGCCTGCGCCTGGGCCATGTTCTTGTTGGCGTTGGCCTGGGCTTCCTGGAGCATGGCCCCGATATTGTCGCCGACATCGACGTCGGCGATGTCGATGGACATGATTTCGTAGGCGGTGTTGGCGTCGAGGCCGCGCTCAAGGACGGTCTTGGAGATGCGGTCCGGGTTCTCGAGGACGATCTTATAGCTCTCGGAGGAACCGATGGTCGTGACGATGCCTTCGCCGACGCGCGCGATGATGGTCTCCTCCTGGGCGCCGCCGACGAAACGGTCGAGGTTGGTGCGCACGGTCACGCGGGCCTTCACCTTCACCTGAATGCCATCCTTGGCCACGGCGTCGATGGTGGTGCGGCCGCTGGCCGGATTCGGCACGTCGATGACCTTCGGGCTGACGGAGGTAAGGACGGCCTCGAGCACGGACTTGTTCGTGCCGCGGGTGGCGATGTCGATCGCGCAGGCGCGGTTCCAGTCGAGGTGCAGGCCGGCCTTCTGGGCGGCGATGAGCGCCTGCACGGTCTGCACGATGTTGCCGCCGGCGAGGTAGTGCGCATCGATCTTCTCGACGTCGACCGAGAGGCCGGCCTTGGTGGCGGCGATCTTGGCGTCGACGATCACGCTGTAAGGCACGGCGCGCAGACGCATGCCGACGAGGTCGAAGATGCCGACCTCGGCGCCAGCGAGACGGGCGCGCACCCAGACGGCGAGGAAGGAGAGCAGGAAGAGGACGAGCAGGAGCAGGGCTCCGGCGGCGATCCAGATGACGACGTTGGGGATATCCATGTTGGTAAGGGAAAGGGGAAGGAAGGTTCAGCGCGCGCGGCGGACGCTGACGCGGCCGGCGCCGGCTTCGACGACGACGACGGCGGCGGCGCGTTCGACGAAGCCGTCGAGCGAATAGGCCTCGAGCAGGGCGCCGTCGACCTCGACGGTGCCGGAGGGGGCGAGCACGGTCACGGCCTTACCGGTCTTGCCGACGTAGACGGCGAAGCCCGCGGCGGCGGGGACGGCGGCGCCGGCGTTGGTCGTCTGGTTCATCATCGCGCGGCCGGCGGCGGTCGCGGGGAGCAGGCGGCGGAACGCGACGAACTCGAGGCCGAGCACGACGAGGAAGCCGAGGGCGTAGAGGAGGCAGGTGACCCAGCCGGCTTCGGCGGCGAGGTAGATGCCGGCGAAGGAGACGGCCGCCCCGAACAAGCCGATGATCATGGTAGGGAGGAAGAACTCGGCGGCGATGAGGATGAGACCGGCGACGACGAGGCTGGTGGCGAGCGTCAAGGATGGGGCCTCGGTGGCGACGGCGGCGAGCAACATGTCCCGAGGCTAGGACGGAGGGCCCGTTCTTCCACCTTTTTCCGCCGGGCCACGGTTACAAAATCCGGCCGACCTTGGAACGGCCGCTTGCGGGGCGAGCCCGCCTGGGGTAGCAACGAGACATGAAGAAGAAGCCTCCGGCCTCCCGCCAGACCCACGTCAAGCAACCCCATGAGGTGATCCAGGACGCGCTCCTCCTCGCCGGTCGCAAGGCCGGCCCAGACGAACAGCTCGAGGCCCACGGCCGCATCGCCAAGCAGCTCGGGGTTTCCGCCTCGATGCTCTACAAGTGGCGCCAGCCCGCCGAGCGCGGCAGCGGCTCGCCCAACCCCCTCGAGCGGACGGCCCAGCTGCTCGCCGTGACCGGCGACACGCGGATCGTCGATTGGCTGGCGCACCGCGCGGGCGGACACTTCGTCCGCGACGAAGCGGGCGAAGCCCCGACCGCGCTGCCGCGCGCCGCTAACGCCCTGGTGCGCGAGTTCGGTCTGCTTATCGCCGAGGTCGTCGACGCGTCGGACGACGAGCGCATCACGCCCGATGAGTCGCAGCGACTCCGCGAGAAGTGGAACCTGCTGCGCCGCCGCACCGAGGACTTCGTCCGCCGCTGCGAGCAGGGCGATTACGGCCGCGGCGCCTGATCGATTTCGCTTCCCCCCGACCGCGGTTCCCGTAACCAGAAGCCATGGCCGACTTCACCATCCGCACCTACGGCGATCCCGTCCTGCGGACGCCGGGCGAGCCGGTCCGCGAATTCGGCCCGGCGCTGCGCTCCCTCGGCGACGCGATGCTCGTCGCGATGCGCAAGGCCAAGGGCATCGGGCTGGCCGCGCCGCAGGTGGGCCTCGGGCTGCAGTTGTTCGTGGCCGACGTCCATGACGAGGAGCACCCGCCGCTGCTCGACGGCCGGCCGGTCGCGGCCGACGCGATCATGCCGATGCTGTTCGCCAACGCCGAGGTGACGGTGCCGGCGGGCGAGGCCGAGGTCTACACCGAGGGCTGCCTGTCGTTCCCCGGTATCACCGGGGACGTACCGCGCGTCGAACGGGCGGTGGTCCGCTTCCGCGACGTCGACGGTGCGCCCCACACGCTCGAATGCGCGGGACTGCTCGCGCGCTGCGTCCAGCACGAGCATGACCATTGCCAGGGCGTGCTGTTCATCGACCGCATGACGCGGGCCCACCAGCTGCTGGCGGCGACGAAGGTGAAGAAACTGCAGCGCGAGACGAAGGCGGAACTGAAGGCGGCCCGGAAGAAGGGGTGAACCTCACTTCGCGGCCGGCTTGACGGGCGTCGCCGGGACAGCGGGCGCCGGCGCGGCCGCATCGATCCGCAGCAGCAGCTGGCCGACCTCGGCCGGCTTGGCGCCGGCGGGAACGGCGACCACGTCGAAGGCGCGGGAGTAAGGCGAGGGCTTGGCCTTGGTCGCCGGGTCGGCGGCCAAAGGTGCCGGCGCGACCTTCCAGGTGAGCCGCATCTTCTCCGGCAAGGCGGGGTCACCGCCGAGGACGGCCGCCAGCGCTTCCGCGACGGGCACGGATAGGCCGACGTTCCGGAGGTTGATGTAGCGGAGGAGCGCGACGCCGAGGGGCGAGGCCTCCCGGTCGAAAACGGCGAGCGCCTCGGCGGTGCCGACCAGACGACGCAGCAGGTTGCGTTCATCCTTGAGGGCGAAGGCTCCGGTGAGGGGTTTGGCGTGCAGTTCCGCAGGGCCGAACGTGGTCAGGGCCACCTCGCAGCCGACGAGCCGGAGCGTGTGGGCATCGGCGAGGTTGACCACGAGCAGCGCGAGCGAGCCATCGGTGGCCAGTGGGTAGACCTCGGCCCACGCCACGGCGACTTGGTGAACTCCGCCCGGCTTTTTCCAATCCTTGGCGAAGGCCGTGGTCCCCTCAGCGGGATTGACCAGGAAGGCGTAGCCGGCCGCGGGCGCAGGCGCGAGGCCCTTGGGGTCCACCTTGACCCACGCGTCCCGCAAGCCGTCGGCGAGGGCCGGAGAGGCGACGACCTTGCCGTCGGCGAGCTGGGTGACGGCGCCCACCAGATGCACTTGGGCGAAGCCGCCATCACGGGCGAGCTTCTGAAAGCGGATAGCGACGAGGTTCAGCGAATAGCCCCACTCCGTCTGCGCGAGGTCTCGACCGAGCGCCACGGCCTTGGTCTGCTCGGCGTGACGGGTGGTGGCGAGGGCGCGAAGCCGGGTGAGCGAGGGCTGCGCGCGGGCGACCAGGGTCTTGCCCTCTGCGATCATCTTCTCGCCGCGGGCGCGCACCTGCTCGGGTGTCTCGCCGATCCGGGGGGTGGTGGCGGAGCCGACGATGCCCTGGCCGGTCTGCGCGCGGGACATGCCCTGCTCGACCATCCGGAAGGCATTACCCCACTCGGAAAGCTCGCCGGTCCGGAGGTAACGGGGCACCTCGGCATCAGGGAGGGTCGGGGGACCCGCGGCGGGCTCGCCTGCGGCGACGACGAAAAGGGAGGCGAGCAGGGCTAACATGGGCGGAAGGGGAATCAGGATTCGTCGAACTTACGGATGAACAGCGCGTCCATCTCGTCGAGGAACAGTTTAGCATCTTTCCCCTTCACCGAGAAGCGCAGTTTCGACCCCTGCCCAGCGGCCAGCATCATCAGGCCCATGATGCTCTTGCCGTTCACGACCTCGTCATCCTTGGAGACCGTGACCTCGACCTCGGGGTACCGGTTGGCGAGGCGCACGATCTGGGCGGCCGGACGCGTATGGATGCCCATCCGGTTCTGGACGGTGAATTCGTGGGCGAGGGCCTCGGAGGAGTCTTCCATGATAAGGGGGCGCCCTGGGGGAACAAAGCGGAAGGAAAAGGGAGACGGCCCCTCAGATGGGTCAAGGTTATTAAGGATGCCGAGAGGAGGCGAGGTTCCCGCGGGGAGTCGTGGCGAGGGCTGGTCTTGCACGATCTCGCCGGGTCGCCGATGGGCGGTGGAGGAGTCGGGTGGGTCTCTGGCGATGCGGCCCTGCAGGAACCCCCTAGATTCATGCTAATTACGGCGATATCGGCTGTTTTCACCCCTTGGCTTGACCTTCCTGCCCAGACCCCTCCAATCGTCCCAAACGAACCACCGTGGCCAAGCCCGCTGTCCTCACCCATCCGGAATCCCTGAAGCGCCCCGCCGGGCCTTCGGAGTACGCCAAGCACCCGGTCAACGCCGCACTCTCCAAGAAGGAGAAGGTCGCCCTTTACACCAAAATGGCCCGGATCCGCCATTTTGAACAGCGCTGCATCCGCGTCTACCAGCAGGGCAAGATCGGGGGTTTCCTCCACCTCTATGTCGGCCAGGAAGCCGTGGCCGCCGGTACCATCTCCCTACTGGGCAAGCACGACCACCTGATCACCGGCTACCGCGACCACGGCCACGGCCTCATGGTCGGCATGGGCATGAACGAGTGCATGGCCGAGCTCACGGGCAAGGTCACGGGCTGCTCCCAAGGCAAGGGCGGGTCGATGCACTATTTCGCCCCGGACAAGAACTACTGGGGCGGCCACGGAATTGTCGGCGGCCAGGCCCCCCTCGGCACCGGCCTCGCCTACGCCGTCAAGTATATGGGCCTCAAGGGCTCCTGCCTCGCCTACATGGGCGACGGCGCGGTCAACCAGGGTGCCGTCCACGAGGCCTACAACCTCGCCGCCCTCTGGGACCTGCCGGTCATCTTCGTCGTCGAGAACAACGGCTACTCCATGGGCACCTCCCAGGAGCGTTCGACCGCCCACCCCGGCTGCCTGGCCAAGCGTGCCGAAGGCTACGGCATGGACTGGGATGTGATCAACGGCCACGACGTCTACGAGGTTCGCGCCAAAACCTCCGAGGCCCTCAAGCGCGCCCACGAGGAATCCCGCCCGACCGTCCTCGAGATCTTCACCTACCGCTACTACGGCCACTCGATGGCCGACCCGGACAAGACCTACCGCGACAAGGAAGAGATCAAGGGGTACCGCGAACAGAAGGACCCGGTCCTCCTCTTCGAGAATGAGCTGCTCGCCGAGAAGGTCCTGACCCCCGAGCTGGTCCAGGCCATCAACGAGGCCGCCATGGCCGAGGCCGACGAGGCCGCCGCCTTCGCCGACGCCTCCCCGGACCCGACCGTAGCCGACATCACCAAGCACATCTACTGGGAAGAGGACAACCGCGGGCCCAAGACCACGAGCCGCGGCACGATCATCTTCGAATAACCCTCCGCCCGCCTTTCCATGCCCGTCATTTCCTACCGCGAGGCGCTCCGCGCCGCGATGCGCGAAGAGCTCCAGCGCGACGAGAAGGTCGTCCTCATGGGCGAAGAAGTCGCCCAGTTCAACGGCGCCTACAAGGTGACCGAAGGCCTCCTCAAGGAGTTCGGCCCCAAGCGCGTCGTCGACACCCCGATCTCCGAGGCCGGCTTCATCGGCCTGGGCATCGGCGCCTCGATGCTCGGCATCCGCCCCGTCATGGAGCTGATGTTCTGGTCCTTCTCGTACGTCGCGTTCGACCAGATCGTGAACAACGCCGGCAACATCCGCTACATGTCCGGCGGCCTCATCAACTGCCCGATCGTCATCCGCGGCCCGGCCAACGGCGGCACCAACGTCGGGGCCACCCACTCGCACACGCCCGAGGCGATCCTCGCCTCCCACCCGGGCATCAAGGTCGTCTGCCCCGCCACCCCGTACGACGCGAAGGGCCTCATGAAGGCCGCCATCCGCGACAACGACCCGGTGTACGTGATGGAGAACACCATCCTTTATAACGACAAGGGCGAGGTACCGGACGAGGACTACATCGTGCCGCTCGGCGTCGCCGACGTGAAGCGCACGGGCACCGACCTCACCATCGTGGCCCACGGCCGCGCCGTCATCACCTCGCTCAAAGCCGCCGAGATCCTCGAGCAGGAACATGGCGTCAGCGTCGAGGTCGTCGACCTCCGCTCCATCCGCCCGCTCGACGAGGAAACCATCCTCGCCTCCGTCCGCAAGACGCACCGCGCCCTGCTGGTCGAGGAGAACAAGCCCTTCTGCGGCGTCGACGCCCAGGTCGCCTACCTCATCCAGTCGAAGGCGTTCGACGAACTCGACGCCCCGATCCACCGCGTATCCTCGATCGACGCCCCGCAGATCTACTGCAAGCGCCTCGAGGACCAGCAGCTCCCCGACGTGAACCGCGTCGTCCGCGAAGCCCTCAAGGTCCTCGCCTGATCGCCCCACCCCACCCTCTCAAACCCGATGGCTGAAATTATCGATATGCCGAAGCTCTCCGACACGATGTCGGTGGGTACTTTGGTGAAATGGAACATCCAAGAAGGCCAGACCGTGGCCTTCGGCGACATCCTGGGCGAAGTCGAGACCGACAAGGCGACGATGGAGCTCTCCTGCACCGTGCCGGGCACGATCCTCAAGATCTACGCCCCGGCCGGCTCGCAGCTGCCCGTCGGCGCGCCCATCTGCGCCATCGGCAAAAAGGGCGAAGCCGCTCCGGCGCCCGGCCAGGCCGCCCCGGCTCCGAAGGCCGCGGCCCCCGCGATCCC
>Ga0255104_1000302_pt1 | contig 14419 bp, 10 predicted proteins | sample Law_Cont_RepC_0h_FD_188446 | JGI IMG/M metagenome (GOLD analysis project Ga0255104, IMG submission 188446) | Freshwater microbial communities from St. Lawrence River, New York, United States - Law_Cont_RepC_0h | ecosystem: Environmental > Aquatic > Freshwater > River | place: USA: New York... | reverse complement strand
CAAAGGCGCTGCGCACGAAGGCGCTGCGCACGAAGGCGCTGCGCACGAAGGCGCTGCGCACGAAGGCGCTGCGCACGAAGGCGCTGCGCACGAAGGCGCTGTGCATCCTACGACCACGACGTGCGCACGGGCGCGAGCAGCTTCACGTACTCGTCCTCCTCGAGACGGCAGATGTGCGAGGCCTTGAAAGGCAGGTCGCGGCTCTTCTCCAGCACTTCCAGGCATGCCTCCTGCCAGCCCACCCAGTGCACGCGCACGTTGGCGTCCCACTGCCGCGCGCGCGCCGCCGCGGCGTGCGCCTGCGCGGCGTGCAGCTCGTACTGCCGGAAGTTGAGCGCGACCGTCTCGTGCAGCATCGCGTGGCGCTCCAGGATCGTGCGCGGCCGCAGGTCGGTGCCCTCGAGCCGCGTCAGGTCGTAAAGTCCGAGCACGAGCACGTTGGAGACGCTCGTGTACGCAATCGCGCGACACGCGCTGTCGCCCGGAAGCAGCCGCGCGAGCGACGCGAACTGCGGCTGGATACAGTAGATGCGATCGCCTCCACCCTGCGGCTGCACGTACACGCCCCCCACCTTGTCGACCACGAGCGAAAAGAACTCGGCGTCGTGCGGCAGCAGCATACACGCGTCGTGCTTGCGCTCGCCGTCCACGGTGCATTTGCGGCGCGAGCTGGCCGGGATCAGCGGGAACTCGTTGCTGATCTCCAGTAGCCCGTTGCACGTCAGCAGGATCGGCGCGCCGAGCACCATGTGCGACACGAAGCTCATGTCGCCGGCGGCGGCCATGGCGCAGACTTTCGGGTTCGCGCGCGCGTTTGTGTTTGCGTTTCGCGCGCGAATCTCGCGCGTCTTCTGCGAAAATATTTTTTCGAAACGCGCTCTCTGGCCACTGCGCCGCGCACATGGAGCATCCATACGCGCGGCACGGCACGCATGCGCCGCCGCGCCGCCGCTTCGCCGCCTGCATACTCAAGAGGCTCACGAAGCTCCGCGCCAAGCTCCACCGGCGCGCACGCAGCGCCGCCGCGACCATCGCGTGCTACATAAAGGCGCTCGCGTGCCCGCGCGCGGACACGGACGTACACGTGCCGTTCGTGTGACGGCCGCCGGCGCTGCAGACCGTAGAGCTCGGGATACGTCAAGTTTATTAAGTAAACACGCACTTACAAAGTGGGGCGCACGCGCTACGACCTGCGCGCGCGGACGCGCCTAGCATTCATTTTTCGGGGCGGAACCTTGTCCTCGGCTGTGGCCTTGCTTGCTGACTCGCGTATAGCGCCGGCTTGCGTGCGCGTTCGCGTCGGCGCTCGCGTGCGCGCTTGCACGCACTCTGGCACAGGCTGCGGGATAGCATCGACGCGGCGCTTCCTTTTCTGCATGACCTTGACTAGAAGCTGGTTGTGCACTGCATCTAAGACATAGTCCCCGATGTTGGACTTAACGTCAGGTGTAGGAGTCTCGAACCCACAATTCATGTAGATCTTTCGAAGGTGTTCACCCGTGAAGTTGAGGAAAACCAACGAATATCCGTTGCAAACAGCTTTCTCGTTCACGATCGCAACGAGCTTACTGGTCGCGTTCCATCCCGAACTTACAGACAGTATGTGCACAATGTACACCCCAACTCCTTGCTTGAATTGGAATAGCGTGTACGCGACCACTTGCCACTTGCCGGAAACTTGTTCAAGTAAGAACCAATACCTATGGCCAGAATATTTATCCCTGATACTCTCAACATGGCTAGCAACCCAGACATTCATTTCGTCCTGCATCGGTGCTTTCTCATTCAAGTACTCCCACATCCTTCTGAGTAAAATTTCAGTCTGTTCTTGCCATTCCAGATTTCCACTGACCTGGATTCCGTTCATCGCACAAAATACAACCGTAGTTCCGTCTTTCTTCGACGCCAGCATCTTGCCTCCATTCATCAGTGCTTTGACATTGAAATCTGTCATTTTGATTCTATTCAAATGCACCTTAAATACTCAATGTCGACTATAACTTTACAACGCCAGCGCCTTGCCACGCACAGCCCCTCGTATTCCACACCCGCGCCCCTCCGCCTATTTACACCGCCCCGCATATGGAAACTCAGCCGCACTCCGGCGTGCTCGTGCTCATGGAGCGCCTGCTCGCGCGCGCGCGCGCCGCGCGCGAGACGGCAGGCCCTGCAGTCCCACGACTCATGCCCGGCCTTGCGCACCGGCTGCGAAAGACAGAGGAGCTCATGCGCGCCCGCGGCGAGAAGGACGCCTGGTTGCCCGAGGCGAAGGAGGCCAAGATGAGCCCTATGGAATACATGGACCGCTGCAACCGCTTCCTATGCAAGCTCGACACGCTCGGATGGCGCCGCAGCTTCCACCAGAACCTCTTCCACGCGGTGCGCGTACGCTGCTGCCACGCCGCGCCCCCGCGCCCGCCGCGCCCCCGCGCTTGCCCCGCCAGCGCCGCATATGACAAGCACTCCCGCGCGCGCAGGACTTTATCCGCGCCACCGCGCGCTCCTTTTTCAAACTGGAAAAGCCGGGCACCTTCGCGCGCATGCACGGAATGCTGCTGCAGAAGAACAACTGGGACTGCATTGCACAGGAGATCCTCATCAGCACCCCGCGCCGCTTCGGCAAGACTATCAGTGCGTAGCCCGCCCGCACCCGCGTGGCTGTTTTGCCTCAGCCGCTGACACTGTGCTTACTGACGCGTGTGTCACAGGTGTCAGTATGTTTTGCGCGGCACTACTGCTCTCGTGTCCATGCGTGGAGATTAGCATCTATTCAACATGCAAGCGAATCTCGCAGAAAATTCTGCGCAACGTCATGAAGTTTGCCTGTATGATCGCGGATCAAGACATGTCCACTATCAATTGCAAAATATTGAAAGAAAACTCAGAGGAAATCTATCTGCAGGGACCCCTTGGAAAGACCGACGTTCGAATAATCAACAGCTATCCGTCAAAGGTGACTTTTGGGCAGCTTGTCGAAAAGTCTTTTATTACAAATGTCAAAATATCAAGAAAAGTCAAACGTATCCACGATAGAGACAACATGCTCATATAATCTCAGTATTTATATTTAAAAGTCTTTTTTTTTTAAAAAGCGTCGCAAAGGCCCCGAGAACCTGAAAACACAGACTCTAGTACCTGGCGCGAAGCCGTAGTACACTCTCCCAGATAAATGGTGGTGGACGAATGCGGATGCATTGGCTATGGAATCTCCGCCGTGGTATTGCTGGCCCTCACGCTTTTGTTCTTCTGCTGTAACGTCTGCATAGCGTTATACCAGAACATGCAGCGTCCACCACGGGCGCTTGAAACACAGCTTCTGTGACAGAAACGCTTAGCGACCTTTGCTCATGCCGATGCTGTAGCACGTCGTGTTCTTAGGCACAGATAGTGTACTGTTGTCGAATAGGCTCAATTGGGTCACGTTAGAATACAGCGCAACAGGGACTGTAGGTACTGGTTTCTCCTTGAGAAACTCTGGCGATGTGGCCACGAGGCCGAGAAATCCAATCTCCAAAAACGTCTTGGCTGTGACGGACAATATGGCATAAAATAGCGAGTATTTACCCCATTTCAACTTATAATCCTCGGAATCTTTAATAGTTTTGGGATTAAAATCAACTAGCCCATCATGTGTAATTTGATTCGATAGTAAATATTGAATTGTACACACAACACCAAAAAGTATAAAGCAAATAAATTGACTGAAAAAAATCACGTCCACGAACGCGGGCATCTGGAAATTTTTATCTCCACACTTTTGCTGGTATTTATGAATGTAAGCGTATTGACCCGAAATACCCCACCTGATTACATCTGAGTGCCACCATCCCGGTAAGCCCCATATGAGAAAGTGTAGAAGCCATGAGACTAAGATATATACAAGACCTCGGATGTCTCCTAGAAAATCAACATAATAGAATTTATCTGAAGATTTATCTTTTGGATGTAGATACCGTTTATTTGTCTGCTTTTCGATGCTATATCCCATCAAAACCATAGCGAGTTGCATGCCAAAATATCCCAGAATCACGTCGATGTTAGTTATTCTGAACGAAAGGGCCACTAACACTACTTGGAGCGGTGAAGTGAACGCATACTCAAGCCAGCGTGAAAACTCGGGACCTTTGGGTGTCCACCCTTTTTGGAACTTTACGAATCTTATTCCCTGAAATAAAGCTGAAAAAACGTAAATAAAGAACGCTACGGCTGTCAGATTGATATATGAAGCATGGATTGTGGCGTCTATCGAAAGCCCGTGGAACTTCTGCTTATCTTCATTTGTCCAGGGAGGCTGGGTCACAATGAGATCAAACGATCCACCTGCACAAGATTCCGTGACGGCATTTTGCCATAATCGCATGTTGTCGAGAAATGATGTATTCAGAGATGAAAACTGGATATTTCTCGTTAGCTCGATATTGATTGAGTTTTGTACAATCCATACAATAATGACGCCTAGTAGGCAAAATAAAGAAAGAAAGCAACTGCAAATTTCAAGTCTGCTCTGCCATATGTTAAATTTCATAGAATAAGATTCATCTGGTACTGTAATATCACCTTTCCCTGAAGTAGTCAACACAGACTTTAAAGGTGCAAATCGAACTGAAGTAGACGGCGGCATATGCGCAGCTACGAGAGTTTCATCACTCAAAACTGGTCTGACGTCACGGTGACATCCTTCGATATTACGAAATAACAACCCGATATTCTCGTCGTCGCCAAATGCCCTTCGCATACATTAAGGATACTTATATATGGGAATATTTGGATAATGTGTGCAATTTACATGATTTGAATATTAGTGTATTTAAGATGTAGGATCAATACAGCTTGGTAAATTGACATGGACGAGGAAAAAGGTATGCGCTAAAAGCGATCATTTACATTCGTAAAATAAGGTAGTAGTATGCTTATATTTACCTAGAAAAAAATATTGTATTCGAAACAGGAGACCAACTCATGAAATAATACTAGGATAAAACACTAAATACCCTAAAATACTACACTGACTGAAAGAATGTAAACGATTTTATTTATACATACACATAAACTTTAAATATGAGATAGATAGCATTAGGTACTCATGATCAGTGTTTACTATGTAACAGTATTTAGTAGACATACTTTTATCAGTGTAAGGCAATGTTGGGTACTATAGTGTCACAAAACATGTAAATGTAAACTAAACATACAATGTAACTTGTTGTAGTATGATTTTCTAGGATAGGATACTATGTGAAAGACATCATGTACTTAATATTACACATGAGACTGAATATATACACAGGTATACACCGCCTATAGTCCAGATTCTATTTTGCATACTAAGGCCTATATTCTATATTTAGTATTATTGTCATATTCATAGCCTATTTGTCATTACTAGAAAACGTGTAGTACAGTAGGACTCATACATACACAGGATCAAGTACTTTCTACGCATCTTCATTTCGTCGTTCTCGTTTCTCCTTTTCATCTCTTCTACAAGCTTCAACCCATATCACGCTACAGGGTCTCTACAACCCTGACTTGCACTCCCTGCTCTTACGCTTTGCTCTGGCGCTCTGCTATGGCTCTTTACTCTAGTGCCCTGTTGTGAGAACCCGCTTTAGCGCTCTGATTGGACTCCACACATCAGAAACAATGCTTACTTGCTCAAGCTTTACGCCTATCATAGCCTTGTGTCAAGCTCTCGTCAAAACCGCGTGCAGTTTTTCGTATCGTATTCGTCTACATGCTCTATGATATCATCCGTTCTTCACATTTCGTGCCTGATTTGCTGCTCAACGTCGCCTCGTAGACCAGTGACTATCTTCGATGTCCGTACGATGGCTGTGCCGCAGGCTTCGACGCAAGCTCTGATGCATACCGTCACATGCAGAAAGATGTGCACACTGTGCACCAGGTACGTTTGGCAACGCAGGGCTGCTCGTTTGCAACATGCAAGCGCGTATGTGGGTTCGACTCCCGCTGTTGCTTTTAATTTATTCCTCTATTTTTCGACTACCAAGTTTTGAATATGCATTGAGACGATAAACATATAGGCAAGAAAAGATATGTGGTCATAAAAATGAATAAAATAGTATATAAGAACCAAAAACTTCAGAAACGAACAATGTCAAATCAATTCTATAATCTAGTCTCTCTCTTCTCCTGTATAGTTGTATATGTGACTGCATTTATATGCGGACTTGAGGATTTTTACACCAATTCTTTTGCTGTTTTACCGTTCACCTTCATCATCGGCATTATAGTGTTCGAGACGATGAGAAATCAAATTGACTCGCGAAAAGAGGAGTTTGAAGGTCATGAAACAACGGAAGATGGCTGTCTCGAACGTCCCAAACTGTTGGAAATAGTGTTGAAGTGGTACAAGCTTTTTAAAGAAAGTTTTTTTGTCAAAATAGCTTCTGCGCCCTTGTCATACATCACGAAAAATACACTGCCATTTTGTACCTCGTGCTTTATCTTGATCAATTGTCGTATTTTGTCAACACACATGTCTCTTGAAATGGAAGTGTACCAGAATGATCTTTATCAAGGTTATATCAAGAACATCACAGGAACACAGGCAATAATTCTCGAGGCAGTTGGTGTAACAGAACTCAACTTGAATTCCTGCGATTATAAACCGGAAATCTTTCATTCCATCTTGTGTATAGTCATCATTACTATTGGCGAAGCGTATGCAACAGTCATGAAACAAAGGATTATGATGAATTGTTTTTTTGGAGAATCATATTTGGCTTCAAACTCTCATTTTCTTGCAATGGGATTTGATCTACTTTGGAATCGAGAAATGAAACACTTTGAGATGGCCTTAATCTACATGACACTTACATTCTTGCTGACTCTCAGGCTACGTGTATACCATCATAACTTGTTCTACGCCTTGGTACATTCGAAGACTGTGTGCTACTTGATTACAGGTATTGTTTTATGGAGGTTCTGGTATTTGGTATTTTATAGACCAAACCAAAAAAAATTCAACGATACAACAGACGTCGAGGAACAGCAGCTCAAAACACGGTCACTGAGAGCACGGCGTCGCCGTTCACCCGAGAGATTTGGGTTTTAGCGGAATTTTGATTACAAATAAAGTGTATCTTGACACCCACTCCTTGTCTCTGCGCGCGCTACGCGAAGTCGTCGAGACACGTGCACACCGCCTTGTAGAGCGCGAGCTGCGCCTCAAGCGTTGCAGAGTGCTCGCGCGCGGCGCGGAGCTCCTCGCGTGCGGCGCGAAGCTCCTCGCGCGCCTCGCGGAGCTCGGTGTGCAGGCGCTCGCATTCGACGGCGACGCCCGCGAGAGCGCCGGCGGGCGCGGCGCGGGGCTCGGCGCAGCCCGCTGGCGCGGCGCAAGCCGCGAGTGCGCTGCACGCCAGGGGCTCTGCGTACAGCGCGCGGTGCGCTATGCGCCTCAGGTCGATTGGATGGAAGCCGCGTGGGTTGCGGAGCTCGCGGCGGCGGTAGAGGTCGCAGAGGATGCGTACGTCGTCGGCGCAGTATTCGCGCAGCTCCTGCCAGCGCCCGTCGGCGGCCATGCGCACCGCCTCGCAGCCCGACGAGGACTTCATCTGCACGCCGTTGTGCTCGCAGAGCAGGTTGAGGCTGAAGGTGTGCCGCGGGCCGAAGACCTCGAGCCGACACGCCTCGAGGATGTCGGTCGTCTTCAGTAGCCAGGCGGCGACGGTCGCCTCCGGCAGCCGCAGCGCCTTGTGGAGGAAGGGCACGTCGAAGCGTACCCCGTTGAACGCGCAGAGCGACTCGGCGCCATCGAAGGCGGCGACCAGTGCGGCCGTGAGCTGCGCGCGCTCGCGCCCGCAGTCGCCCTCGGCGGCGACGCGCCCAAACTCGTACGCGCGCCGCTCGCCAGTGCGGAAGTCCTCGGTGCAGACGACGGTGACGAGGCAGCGCTCGCGGTCCAGGCCCGTCGTCTCGATGTCGAACGCGAGCATACCCGGGCCCGCGCCCCCGGCGCTAAAGCATGATCTTATCCTTTTTAGCGGCGGCCTCAGCCGCGGCCCCAGCGGCGGCCCCAGCGGCGGCCTCAGCGCCGGCCGCGCTGCGTGTTGTTGCGCTGCTCCACCAGCATCTTGGCCTCCAGCGCCGCCAGCGCCGCCCCGCGCATGCGGCGGTGCACGCGCCACTGGAAGTGCTTCACCGGGATGTAAATCTGCCCGGCGGGCGCGCATCCGAAGAGCATGCGCACCCCGGTGCAGAACGCGACGGCGCCGACCCACGCGCTCGCCAGCACAAACACCCATTCGCGCGCGCGCATGTCTGCGGCGGTGGTGAGCGCTTCTGTGATCTTAAAGCCGAGCGCCGCGGAAGGCGGGAGCGCGGCAAGACGGTCGCAGCAAGTCGAACGCCCCTTTAGCTCAGTCGGCAGAGCGCGTGGCTTTTAACCACGTGGTCGCGAGTTCGAGCCTCGCAGGGGGTATTTACGCCAATCACACTTTTTTACCCGGACTTTCAAAGCGCCGGGCCTCGAGAGCCGTTGCACATGCAAGCTTTTGTATGTTAGTGTATCGAATTCTCAGTGCGCGCGTCGCCCACTTCATCGCATTAGCCGCTTCCTTTATATTAGACACAATGGACATGATTCTATACAACACGCATGCGCTCGCATGCGCTTTTTTACTGCTCCTCATTGCACACGCGCGCGGACAGCTTACCCCGTGCAACGCGGGGTACACAGGGCGTGGAGGGTCAACGTGCTCGGCGTGTGGAAATAATACCTTTAAGTCCGTGATATCAGCGAGAGTGGAGGCGAGAATGAGCTGTTACGGCGGCTGTTTATGCCAAGGGGGTTCAAGCTCCGAGGGTACGATTACAGACGGCCCCACCATTTACTCGAACAATCAACAATGCCGGTGGTTAGTTGAGGCCGATGGCGCAGCTATCTCATTGGTTTTTTCCCAGTTGTACGTGGAAGATGGTTTCGACTTCGTATTTGTTTACAGTTGCAGTGAGTTCACTTGCTCCACCCCAAAACTCGAACAAAAATTGACGGGTGTAATGCCTTCCAGTGGAATTCAGATCACTGTGCAGAATTATCTTCTTGTAGAGTTTAAGACTGATTACTCTTTGGTATATAATGGATTTAGTGCACAATATTATGCCACCACAGGATGTACCATTTGTCCGTTGTATTCCGGACACTCTTTATCAGCACAGATCGACATCACTTCTTGTGTATGCAACAAAGGATACACAGGACCAGCAGGCATGCAGTGCTCCGGTTGTACAACGGGTACATACAAGAACAACATAGGCTCCACAGCATGTACTCCATGCATCGCAGGAACATACACGAACACTTTGGCGGCTGAGTCCTGCATAAACTGTCCCACTGGAAAATACATAAATATTATATCAGCCACCGTCTGCAATGACTGCAGCGCCGGCAGGTTCTCGACAACCATCATGGCCACAACAGCCAGCACTTGCCTGGACTGTCTTGCAGGCAAATACTCTTCGAATACAGGTGTTAGTGTTTGTACAAACTGCGAGGCATCCAAGTTCTCCACTACCGTTGGTGCAACTAGCTCAACTGTGTGCACACAATGTAATTCCGGTAAGTTCTCAACACCAGGTGTGTCCGCGTGTTCTAACTGCAATGTCGGAAAGTACTTTAGTACCGGAACTTCCATCTGTATCGACTGTGCAGCGGGCACGTTTAACAATGCTGAAGGAAATATAGTGTGTTTGACATGCCCTGCCGGAAAGTACTCGTCTGCATCTGCTTCGACCTGTACTGACTGCACTGCCGGAAAGTTCTCTTCGACATTAGGCGCCACTTCAGCTGACACCTGCTTTAATTGTTTCAGAAACTCTCTGTCTGAGGCTGGTGGGACATCAGCGAGCAGCTGTGGATGTAATGCTGGATTTCAGAACACATCAGTCTTCACGTTTATAAACTTGGCGCGCGCATGCGGTGGGAGTAACTCCGAACCATGTGCTGTCATGGCATCAACAAACTGGTGGTCTGCTTCGAATCTCGTGGATGGAAACCCAAATACTATATTTCTTTCTGGTGACACATCTGGAAACTACGTGATAATCGATCTTCAGCAAATAGTGTTCATCCAAATGGTTCGAATCTTTAACAGACAAGACTGCTGTGCACAAAGACTCGACAATTTCTATATAACAGTTTCACATTCGCAGCCATATTCATCAGGGACTGTTTGCGCCTTTTCACAAAGATGGTTCACCGGATACAAGGATTTTAGTTGTGAGTTAAGCGGAAGATATTTAATGTTGGAACAATTTCACTTAGACTACATGAATGTCGCTGAAATTGAAGTCTACGGGTCTAAGACGCATGCGTCGAATACTTGCGCGGCTTGTGAGGGCGGCAAGTACAAGTTCGTCTCAGGCAATATTCAGTGTACCACTTGCGAGTTCGGAAAGTTCAGTTTCGTCGCCGCTACTTCCTGCGTCGAGTGCAGCGCAGGCCAGTATTCGGGGGCGAACTCTACCACGTGTACCAACTGCGCCGCCGGCACCTACGCGGCACGTACCGGTGTCTCTGCCTGCCGCGAGTGTTTACCGGGCGCGTACGCCGCGGGCGCTGGCGCCAGCGCCTGTGCGCTCTGCCCTACAGGGCGCTTCGCGGAGACGCCGGGTGCAAGCGACTGTGCGCTTTGTCCAGCAGGCTCATTTTCGAACAAGCACGGCGGCGCGCTCGCGAGCACGTGCCGCCCGTGCGCGGCGGGGAGCTACGCGGCGGCGGGCGCGAGCGCCTGCAGCGCGTGCGCGGCGGGGAGCTTCTCCGCGTCAGCGAACGCGAGCGCCTGCGGCGCTTGCGCGGCAGGGAGCTTCGCGGCGGCAGGCGCCAGCGCCTGCGCCGCGTGTGCGGCGGGCTCGTTCGCGCCCGCGGGCGCCGCCGCGTGCACCGCGTGTCCGTTCCGCGCGACGTCGCTGGTCGCAGGGGGCAGTAACATCTCAAGCTGCTCCGTGTGCGCAAGCGGCTTCGCGCCCACCGCCAGCGGCACATGCGCGTGCGCGCCTGGGAGATACCTTGCAGGGGAGGAGTGCCTCGTGTGCCCTGCGGACAACGTGAAGCCGGAGGTCGGCGACGGCGCGTGCACGCCGTGCGCGCCCGGGCTCGTCGCGCACGCGCACGCGTGCGTGTGCCCCGCGAACACGCAGGCGGCCGCCGCGAGCGCCGCCGCGAGCACCGCGAGCGCCGCGAGCGCCGCAAACGCCAGCGCCGCGAGCGCCGCGAACGCCAGCGCCGCCGTGAGCGCGTGCGTGCCCTGTGGCCCGAACGAGTTCGCGCTCCCCGGCGGCCCGTGCGCGTGCGTGCCGGGCGCCGCGCGCGGGGACGCCGGCGTCTGTGAGGTCTCCTTTGTACCCGCAGACGATACCTGCGTCGTCAACCGCCGCCTCCCGCCCTTCGCGCTGCGACTCGGGCGCCGCGCGCCGGATGGCGCCGCGCCGCTCCCCGGCGAGCGCACCGACGCGCCGGCGCTGCCTTCGGGCTTCGGGCCCGCCGCGCCGCCCTCCGCCAGCCGCGCGCCAGCTGGCGCCTGCCACATGGGCCGCCTCGCGCGCGTCGGCGCGCTCGTGCCCGGCCCCGCTGCAGAGCAGGCCCTCGCCAACAACCTCAGCCTGACGCTGCAGCTCTGCGGGTCCCAGTCCGGGCGCCTGGTCTGCGCTGCCCTTGCTCAGAACGCGGCGCTCCCGGCCGCGAGCCCCACCGTGCTCGTCGAGTTCGAGCTCAACGAGACTGCGCCCATCCCCCGCGCGCTCGACGCCGCGCATCCGCGCCGCGTGCGATGTGCCGCGTGCGACGCGCAGGGGCCCGAGGGCGTCGTCATGCGCGAGGCGGACGTGCCGCCAGCGCCGCTGGCGCCAGGCGCCCCGCAGCAACTCAGCGTCGGCGAGCCGGTGCGTCTCGGCGCCGAGCGTCTCGCCGGGGCCGCGCTGCGGCGCGCGCTCTGCGGCCCCGCGCCTGGGCCCTGTCCAGCGCTCACCGCCACCGTGCCGCCCGGAGACTTCCGCCACGGACGCCTGCTACGCGCGCTGCTGGAGCAGGGGCAGGCCGCCGCAGACGCCGCCGCCAGTGCCGCCAGCGCCGCCAGCGCCGCCAGCGCCGCCAGCGCCGCCAGCGCCGCCAGCGCCGACGCCGCCAGCGCCGGCGCCGCCGCCGAGGCCGCGCTCTGGGCCCGCCCGTGGGTCTTCTGTCCGCACGCGAGCGGCGCGGCCCCGCGCCGCCCGGGCGCGTGCTCGGGCTCGGTGCCGCGCGAGGAGTGGCTCGACCCGGCGCGCCGCCCAGCCGCTTGCGCGGCGCAACTTGCCGCCACCCCGCGCGAATACAAGGCCCCCGTGCACTTCTGCCTCCTCAACGCCGACACCGAGCGCCTCTGCCAGCGCATGACGTCCTGGCGCGCTGACGTCCGCGCCATCCTCTGCCGCGCCGCCGGCTCGTGCCCGCGCAGCGACTTCTTCTACACGCCCACCACCTTCGACCTCGGCTCCCAGGAGTTCGTCTTCGACACCGTCGAGCGCTACTACACGGAGGACGCCGGCCGCGAGTGTCCCGTGAGCAACCCGTTCCTCCAAGACCCCACCCTCAAAGAGCAGCTCTTCGCAAACGCCGAGGCCGTGGCGCGCTGCGCCTCCGCGCAGGTGCAGCCGCTCTACGACGCGATCGTCGGCGCGCGCACCGCCAAGCGCCGCATCGTGCTCATCATGTACCACTTCTACCGCATGCTCATGCGCCTCGTGCAGCTCGTCGCCGCGCTCGTCCTCGACGCCGTGCCCGCGCTCACCAGCGTCGCGGGCAGCCGCGTCGCCGACATGAGCGCCAGCGTCGCCGCCGCCGCGACCAAGCTCGCCCAGTCCTGCGTCGCCCTCGTCCAGAGCATCGGCAGCCTGTTCGAGGCCGCCGAGGACGCCGTCTTCGAGCTCTTCATGTCCCGCGGCGTCGGCGGCTGGATCCGCGACCTCCTCACCTGGATCTGCGAAGTCGTCTCCTGGATCGTGAACAACCTCTGGGTCCCAATCCTCTGCCCCATCACCAACTTTGTCATCAAGCTCGCGGCCGCGCTCGCCAAGGTCATCGAATTCATCGACAGCGCAATGCGCGCCCTAGGCTTCGGTATCCCGGGGGTCTTCGAGCTCATCCAAATCATGCAGCAGGTCATCCGCGAGGTCAGTCGCGCCGTCGAAAACTGCAGCGAGCAGCGCGTCACCAAGCCGTGCGTCCCGCCCCGCGTCCGCGACGTCACCCTCGAGGACGCCGTGCTCCCCGTCGCCACACGCTGCTGGGGCACCTACGTCACCTTCTTCGGCGACAGCCAGCAGCTCTCGTGCACCGCCGCCGACACCTGCCGCGCCGCGCGCCTCAGCTCCACGCGCACCGTCTGTGCCGCATGTCCGTCCCCCGCTCCCGGCGCGCTCGCCTTCGCCTGCGACGAGATCACCAAGCTCTGCACCTGCGGCGTCCCCCTCCGCCGCGACACCTGGTGCGCCGCCAACGAGGACTGCGAGCTCCTCGACGCCAGCTGCCGCGTCGTCGACAGCGACCTGGCGCTCTCCGGCGCCGACATCCCCTGCGCCAGCTGCAGCAGCCGCGGCTTCTGCTTCCACGCGAGCGCCGGCAGCCCTGGGCTCTGCGCCTGCCGCGCCGGCTTCCGCGACAGCCTGCAGCGCTGCGCGCGCCCCGCCGCCGGCGTCGACACAGCCGCCGCGCCCGCCCCCGCCGCCTACTTCTTCCTCGACATGGACCGCCTCTGCCTCTGGCACGCCGCGCCCGCGGGCCCCGACGCCGACGTCGTCGAGTTCCGCGCGGCAGCCGTCATCCCCTGCGTGCACCTCGACCCCAGCGCGGCCGCCTGCGCCTACGCCGCCGACGTCGGCCTCTATCTCGTGCGCGGGGGGCGCGGAGCCGCCGACACCGTCGGCGCGACGGCGCCGCCGCCTGCTGCAGGCACCGGCCGCCGTCGAGCCCACACCCGCCGCCTGGAGTCGCGACCCGCTCTGCCGCGACGCCCTCCGCGCGCCCGCGCTCGCCGAGACGCGCACCGCCTGCGCCGCCGCCCTCCGCCGCAGCAACGCCACAGTCGCCACGCTCGGCCTTGCCAGCGCCCTGCCCCCGTGCGCTCTGTGTTCGCTGGCGGACCTCGTCCACGCCGCCGAGGCCAACCCCGTCGCCGCGCTCCACCTGCTAATCCACGCCCCGACAGTCCTCGCGCGCCACGGCCCGCTCGCAGAGGCCGCGGCCGTCTTCGCCGCCGTCTGCGAGGGCGCCCAGCGCCTCGCCGCCCTCCTGCAGGCAGACCCGCGCCCTGTCCTCGTCCTCGGCCCCGACGGCGCCCCGCGCCTCGGCGCCCACGTCCTCGAGGACGGCCTCGTCTCCCCCGCCGCGGCCGCCGTGCTCGAGCGCGCCCTCGCCCGCGCCAGG